>Ga0209121_10000294_pt1 | contig 53753 bp, 50 predicted proteins | sample Cruoilmetagenom3_FD_187292 | JGI IMG/M metagenome (GOLD analysis project Ga0209121, IMG submission 187292) | Oil polluted marine microbial communities from Coal Oil Point, Santa Barbara, California, USA - Sample 3 (SPAdes) (version 2) | ecosystem: Environmental > Aquatic > Marine > Oil seeps ... | reverse complement strand
CCGGACCTCGCCCGCGCCGCGCTCGACCTCGGCTTCTATCTCTCGATGTCCGGCATCGCCGCCTTCCCGAAGGCGGGTGCGCTCAGGGAAATCTTCGCCGCTGCCCCCGCAACCCGGATATTGGTCGAGACCGACAGCCCCTACCTCGCGCCGCCGCCGCATCGCGGCAAGCGCAATGAGCCTGCCTACAGCGCCGACACGGCCCGGGTGGGTGCCGAGGTCTTCGGGCTCGACTACGCGGATTTCGCCGCGCAAACCCAAGCGAATTTCGACCGGCTGTTCGCGAAAGCCGCGGCCTGGCAAAGGCCGGGCTGATGGCGCGGCTCAGCTTCACCATCCTTGGCTGTGGCTCCTCGGGGGGCGTTCCGCGGATCGGGGGGCATTGGGGCGAGTGCAACCCGAACAACCCGAAAAACGCGCGCCGCCGCTGCTCCCTGCTCGTCACCCGCGAAACTGACGCAGGCCAGACCCGGGTGCTGATCGACACCTCGCCCGATCTGCGCACCCAGCTTCTCGACGCCGACGTCTCGGAGCTCGACGCGGTGGTCTTCACCCACGCCCATGCGGATCACGTGCACGGGCTCGATGATCTGCGCCAGGTGGTCTACAACATCGGCCGCCGGCTGCCGGTCTGGGCCGATGGCGCCACCCAGGACGCTCTGCTCGGCCGTTTCGGCTACGCCTTCGTTCAACCCGCCGGGTCCTCCTATCCGCCGATCCTCGATCTCCACACGATCTCGGGCGATGTCTCGGTTGAGGGGGCGGGTGGCGTGCTCACGCTGCACCCGTTCGAAGTCGAACACGGCGTGATCGACTCGCTTGGGTTCCGGATCGGCGACCTCGCCTACCTGCCGGACGTCTCCGCGATCAAACCCGAGGCTTGGCCGCTGCTCGACGGGCTCGCGGTGTTCATCATCGACGCGCTGCGGCGCCAGCCGCACCCGACCCATGCCAACCTGGAGACTGCGCTCGCCTGGCTCGAACAGTCCGGCGCGGAACGCGGCGTGCTCACCAACATGCATATCGACCTGGATTACGACGATGTCGCCGCAGAAACCCCCGCGCATGTCACGCCCGCGTATGACGGGATGACATTCAGCTTCGACGTCTAGGGGCGCGCCGCGATGCACCTCGCCCGCCCGGTCCGCTTGTCTCCCCCGCCCTGCTGCAGGAAGATCTGGCGAAGCGGCAGGTCCCCTGCCCTTTTCTTTGGTCGAACGCGGCTTTCCCGGGCTCCGGGGATGAACCGCCCCCGGCGTGCGCCACGCGGCACACATGCGACGGCAGCGCGAACGCAACCGCTCCAACTACAGGCACCCTGACATGCAGACGTTGATCGTCGTGATCCTGCCGGTTTTTCTTGTGATCGGGTTCGGCTACGGGTCCAACCGTCTGCTTGGCGCGAAGGACACGCTGTTCGAAGGGCTGATGTCCTACGCCCAGGGCTTCGCCTTTCCGGTGCTGCTGTTTCGCGGCGTCTCCGGGCTGCACCTCGGCGACACCTTCGCCCCACCGATGCTAGCGGCCTTCTATATCGGGGTGACCGCAGGTTTTCTCGCCGGACTGATCGGGGCGCGGGTCCTGTTCAAACGCCCCTGGCCGGATTCCATCGCGATCTCCTTCGCTACCGCCTTCTCCAATGGCGGCGTTCTCGGGCTGCCGATTACCGCGCGCGCCTATGGTGACGACGCCATCGGCTACAATTTTGCAATTATCGCCTTCCACGCCCCTTTCGTTTACATCATCACGACGACGGCTATGGAAATCGTGCGCGCCGAAGGACGGAGCACCGGCGCGACCGTGTTTTCCGTGCTGCGTTCAATGAGCCATAATCCGATGATCATCGGCATCGCCCTCGGCGCGCTGGCAAACCTGTCCGGGTTGACCCTGCCGGGCCCTGTCAGCAGCGCCGTCGACATGGTCGCCGCCTCTGCGATCCCGACCGCGCTCTTCGCGCTCGGCGGCGTGCTCGCGGCCTACAAGCCCGAGGGCGATCTGCGTCTTGTCGCCTTCATAGTGGCGGTGTCGTTGGTGATGCATCCCGCAATCGTGTTCGGTCTCGGCACTCTGTTCGACCTCGGCACCGGCCAGCTTCGCTCCGCCGTGCTGATGGCGGCGATGGCGCCGGGGATCAATGCCTATGTCTTTGCCAATATGTACGGCGTGGCCAAACGGGTCAGCGCCACCGCCGTGTTGGCCGGTACGTTGATCTCGATCCTCACCATCTGGATCTGGCTTGCGGTCCTGCCGTAGAACCGGCGCCGGAACACCCAGCGCCGGCCCAAGGTTCACTCGCTCTCAAGGCATTCGGCAATTCCAACCGCGATCGCATCGAGTGTCGCAGAGTAATGGTTGGGGCCCACGGGCTGGAGCACGCCGGTGGGATCGAGCGTGCCGATCCTGAGGCCCGTGCCCCCGGCGATGGCGTCGAGCAACCCGGGGTCGAAGCCGGGTTCGGCGAAGGCGCATTCTATGCCGTGGTCAGCAACCAGATCCTTCAGCTCGGCCACCGCGGCAGCGGAGGGCGCGGCCGCGTCGCCCGGCCGGACGGAGCCGGCAATCTCGATCCCGAATTCGTCGGCAAAATAGCCAAAGGCCGCGTGGAAAGTGACGATCTCGGCGCCCTGATGCGCGGCAAGGCGGTCTTCAATCCGGTGCTCCAACGCGTCGACCTTCGCAAAAGCGGCCTCGGTGTTGGACCGGTAGATCTCGGCGTTGTCGGGGTCGCGTTCGGACAGCATGTCCGCAAAGACACCTAGCCAGGCGCGGGCGTTTTCGGTGGCGAGCCAGACATGCGGGTCCACGCCGGTATGATTGTGGCCGTCATGCCCTTCTTCGCCATGGTCGTCATGCCCTTCTTCACCGAGGTCGTCATGCCCGTCCTCGTCGTGGTCGTCATGCTCCTCTTCGCCGTGGCCCTCATGAGCTTCATGATCATGGTCCGTCCCGGCCCCGTCGAAATCGCGCAGATGGGTCGCCGGGTGCTCCATCATCGCAATGTGGTCGCCGTCCTGCGCCTCGAGGATGCGTTCCAGCCAGGGGCTGAGCTCAGGGCCGACCCAGAACACAAGATCGGCCTCGGTCAGCATCCGCGCCTGGCTGGGTTTCAGTTGCGCCGCGTGCGGGTTTGCGTTCTGATCGAGCAAAAGGTCGGGCACCCCGACCCCCTCCATGACCTGAGAGAGCAGCGCGTGAAGCGGGGCGATGTCGGCCACTACCTGCGGCGGTTCGGCGAGAACCGAGACAGGCGCCGCGATCAGGGCGGGGAGCGAGGAGAAAGAGAGAATGGAAAACCGCATGGGGCGCACCTTGTTGTTGAAGATTGTAATGTTATATTATCACGAAATGTGAGCTTCAAGTACCAATGACAGATTCTCCCCAGACCCCGCCCCGCCCCGGCGACCCGGCCACCGCCTTCACCCCGCATGACCACGCGGCTTGCGCGGCGGACGCGCTCAAGCGGGCAGAACGGCTCTGCGCCGAGACCGGGGCGCGGTTTACGCCCGTTCGCCGACGCGTGCTGGAACTGCTGCTCGAACATCACCGGGCGATGGGCGCCTACGAAGTGCTCGATCGGTTGGCGGCGGAGGGTTTCGGGCATCAGCCGCCGGTCGCCTACCGGGCCCTCGAATTTCTGACCGACCAGGGGCTCGCGCACCGAATCCGCCGGCTCAACGCCTTCGCCGCCTGCAGCCATCCCGGGCAGGCGCATGCCCCGGTCTTCCTGATCTGCGAGGCGTGTCACGCGGTAGCAGAGGCGACCGGAATCGAGGTGCGCACCGCACTTGACGGCGCCGCAGCCGAGGCTGGTTTCACGGTCGCGGGTGCGACGCTCGAGGCCTACGGGCTCTGCCCCACCTGCCGGGAGAAACGCGCATGAGCCTGATCACGGCGGAAAACATCGTGATGCGCTACGGCGATGTAAGAGTGCTCGACGGTGTCGATGCCAGCGTCGAGCCGGGTGAAATCGTCACCCTCATCGGACCGAACGGGTCCGGCAAATCGACCTTGGTGAAAGTGCTGCTCGGGGTCGTGCGGCCGGATGGCGGACGGGTGGTGCGCGCGCCGGGGCTGCGGCTCGGCTACGTGCCGCAGAAACTGCATATCGACGCGAGCCTTCCGATCACCGTTTCCCGCTTCCTGTCCCTGCCCGCGCGCCCTTCGGCCGATCGCATGGCCGCAGTGGCTCAAATCACCGGCATCACCGGGCTGCGCGACCGGCAGATGACTGCGCTCTCCGGGGGGCAGTTCCAACGCGTGCTGCTCGCCCGGGCCCTGCTTACCGATCCGCAACTGCTGATCCTCGACGAGCCCACCCAGGGGCTCGACCAAACCGGCGAGGCCGACTTCTACGAGCTCATCGAACAGGTCCGCCGCGAGACCGGAGCCGGCGTGTTCATGGTCAGCCATGATCTGCACGTGGTGATGTCGGCCTCGGATCGCGTGATTTGCCTCAACCACCACATCTGTTGTGCGGGCACCCCGCACGTGGTCCGCGCCGCGCCAGAATACCGCGCGCTCTTCGGTCGAGGCACCCACGGGGCGCTGGCACTTTATCAGCACCAACACGATCATGAACATGAACATGAACATGACGGACCGGGACATCACGGTCACGATCACGCAGGCGCAAACTTAGACGATTCCGATAAAGAATCCCCAACAATAGCGGAAAGCAGCGACCATGCTTGACCATTTCCTGCTTCGCGCGGTTCTTGCCGGAATTGGCATCGCAGTAGCCGCGGGGCCTTTGGGGAGCTTCGTGGTCTGGCGCCGCATGGCCTACTTCGGCGACGCAACGGCACATGCCGCAGTACTGGGCGTGGCGCTCGCGCTCATCTTGTCGGTGCCGGTTACCCTGGGCACGCTGGTGGTGGCGCTGGCAATGGCGGCGGCGGTGAACTGGCTTTCGGCGCGCGGTCACGCAATGGACGCGTCGCTCGGCGTGCTTGCCCACGCCGCCCTTGCCCTCGGCCTCGTCGTCATCTCCTTCGTTCCAGGTGTGCGCGTCGATCTCTCGGCCTTCCTGTTCGGAGACATCCTTGCCGTCAGCCGCGCCGATCTCTTGGTGATCTGGGGCGGGGCGGCTCTGGTCGTCACGCTCCTCGTCTGGCGCTGGTCGCGGCTTCTCACCGCGACGCTATCACGTGAGCTCGCCGCGGCCTCCGGCATCGATGCCGACCGCGAGGGGCTGGTGCTGACGCTGGCGCTCGCGGTGGTGGTGGCCGTCGCCCTGAAAGTTGTCGGCGCACTGCTGATCGCGGCGATGCTGATCATCCCCGCGGCCGCCGCCCGCGCGCTGGCCCGCTCGCCGGAGTCCATGGCTTTCGGCGCGGTCGGCATCGGCATGCTCGCGACGCTCGGCGGGCTTGCAGCGTCGTGGTATCTCGACACACCGGCGGGCCCTTCGATCGTCTCCGCAGCCGCAGCAATCTTCGTTCTGACCACGCTGTCCGGGCGGCTCCTCGGACGGGGCTGAACACCCCGGATGGTTGGGGCGGCACAAGCCGACGACATGGGCGAATCCAAACAGCAAAGATTTGAAATCCAATGGAAACCCATTGTTCCGGCTGTCGAAACACATGCGCGTCTCGGACCGCGCCAGCATCGGAATGGACCCTGCCCGAACGGATGGCCGCAGAATACATCTTTGGCGGATCACTTTTTTCAGTTGTCCCGCGGTCATGCCGGGCATTCGCAAGGTCCAGGTCGCAATATGGCGAGACCTGCGCACGCCACGTCTCGAATGCGCGGCGGCACGCCCTGACGCCACATGCGCCGCGCCCAAAACCGCTTCAGCGGCAGTAGCTCCCGGACCGATAACGCGCAGTGTCGAGATGCAGGTGGTTCTGATGGTACCGGTCCGCGTTGGGTCCGAGCACGGTGCCGAAGGTGCCACAGGCCGTGCTGTGCATCGCCTTGATGATGCTGCCGTATTTTCCGCTCCGCCAATGGTCGAGCACGGTCAGGTTGGTGCCGTCCTTCAACGTGACACCGGACACGTCGACGGCATGGCCCAGCGCATGTTCGGAGAGCTTCGCGCCTTTGACGTTGTTGCGGCTCCGGCAGGAGTAGGAGGCGATAACGTTGACCTGGGCGAGCCCGCCCCCGGTCCGCCCAACCGCCGGCATGACACCGCCCCGCACCCAGTCATTCAGCGCTTTCGCCGTGGTGCAGTCGATGGTCGGCCCGCCCGAAACCTTGACCCCGGAAACCGAGGTCACGCGCACCGGCTTCGAAATCCCGCAGGCGCCGGCACCGTCGATCGACCTGATCGCTTCGCCCTTGATCTCGGCCACGCCGCAGACCGAGCCTTTCCGGCTGGTCGCGCGCGGCGTGGTGATTGCCGAAACCAGCTTCGCAAAGCCTGTCGGGCGGGTTTCGGGCCGCGGTGATTGCGGCACGGCAAGCCCGCTCGGCGCGGTGGCGGCAGCAGCCCGCCTCGGCGCCGCAAGACCCTGGAAAAACGCTGCGATCGGATCCACAGGCACCTTGTTCGCCGCTGAAACCCGCGCAACGACGGGACGCGGGGCGCCGATAATTGTCCGGGCCGGCGCCGCCGAGGCCACCACGGTTGGTGGTTTTGGCAGCGGGCGCGGCGAAACCAGCACAGCCAGCGCGCTGGTCACTGCGGCGGCTACGGCGGCATCCGCTGCAACCGGTTGCGCCGCGGCCGATACCTCGACGAGAGGACGCGGCATCGCGCGGATCGAGCGCTCCGGCGCCTCGGCGAACGCGGTCCCCGCAGACCAGCCTGCGAGGATCAAAGCGGCAATCCCGGTGACCCTCATGGCTTCACCCCGCGCCCGAAATCAGGCGCAGCCGTGTCCTGACCCGCTTCAATGATGCCGCGTCGGATCGCTCGGGTTTTGGTGAAATACTCGTGCAGCATATCGCCGTCGCCCATGCGGATGGCACGTTGCAACATGAACAGCTCCTCGGTGAAGCGGCCCAGGACATCGAGCGTCGCGTCCTTGTTGGTCAGAAACACGTCGCGCCACATCGTCGGGTCCGAGGCCGCAATCCGGGTGAAATCGCGAAACCCGGCTGCGGAATACTTGATGACCTCACTATCGGTTACCCGGCTCAGATGGTCCGCCACCCCCACCATCGTGTAAGCGATGAGGTGCGGGGCGTGGCTGGTGACGGCAAGCACGAGATCGTGGTGGTCGGGCTCCATTTCGTCGACATGGCTGCCCATCCCCTCCCAGAGCGCGCGCAGCCGCGCGACCGCCGCCCGGTCGGTCCCTGCCGGTGGCACGATCAGCAGCCAGCGGTTGTCGAACAACTCGGCGTATCCGGACCGGGGTCCGGAATGCTCGGTGCCGGCGATCGGGTGGGCGGGGACGAAATGCACGCCTTCGGGGATATGGGGCCCGACCGTCTCGATCACCGCGCGTTTGACCGAGCCGACATCGGACACCGTGGCGCCGGGCTTCAGATGCGGCGCGATCTCGGCGGCGACCGCGCCCATCACGCCGACCGGCACGGCAAGGACGACGAGGTCGGCGTCCCGAACAGCCTCGGCCGCCGTCTCCGTCACTTCGTCGACCAGATTGATCTCTGCGGCGATGGCGCGGGTCTGCGCCGAGCGCGCCGTGCCGACGATGTGCCCGGCAAGCCCGCCCCGGCGCATCGCGTGGCTCATCGAGCCGCCCTCGAGGCCGAGCCCGATCAGCGCCACCTTTTCGTAGAGCACCGTGTCAGCCGCCATATCAGCCGCCGAATCAACCATTGTCGGGCCTCCCCTTGAACTGGCCTACCAGATGCGCCACGCGGCGGCAGCTCGCTTCGTCTCCCACCGTAATTCGCAGGCAATTCGGCAGTTTGTAGCCTGCGACCTTGCGCACGATCACGCCTTCCTGCCGGAGCCAGGCATCGCAGGCGTCGGCCTCGGCGGCATCGGCAAACCGGGCGAGCACGAAATTCGCCGACGAGGTGTCCGACGGTACCCCGTGTTCGGCGAGCGCATGGGCGAGCCAATTGCGCAGGCGCTCGTTCTCGGTCCGGCAGCGGTCCACATGCGCCCGGTCGCGCACCGCCGCCTCGGCGGCCAAAAGCTGGGCGGTGGAGAGGTTGAACGGCGCGCGCAGCCGGTTCAGTACGGCGATGATACCGGGCGAGGCATAGCCCCAGCCGATGCGCAGGCCCCCGAGCCCGTAAATCTTGGAGAACGTCCGCGTCATCACCACGTTCGGGAACCGGTCGACCAGCGCCGCGCCGCCGTCGAACGCTTCGACGAACTCGGCATAGGCGCCGTCGAGCACCAGCACGACCTGGGGCGGCAAACCCGCGGCCAGACGCGCGAGCTCGGCCTGGCCGACCATCGTGCCGGTCGGGTTCGCCGGGTTGGCGATGTAGACCACCCGGGTGCGCATGGTGACGGCTTCGAGGATCCGGTCGACATCGACCACGCGGTCGCGCTCGGGCACTTCCACGGGCACGGCGCCGACACCGTGGGCGATGATCGGGTAAAGCGAAAACCCATGCTCGGTCACGATGATCTCATCGCCCGGCCCCGCATAGGCCGCGGCGATCCAGGTCAGCACCTCGTCGGAGCCGGCCCCGCAGATGATGCGGTTCGGGTCGAGCCCGTGAACCTCTCCGATCGCCTTGCGAAGCTCGGCGTGATCGGTCCCCGGATATCGGTGTAGTGTGCGCGCGGCCTTCGCCACCGCCCCGACGGCCTTGTCGGACGGCCCCCAGGGGTTTTCGTTCGAACTGAGTTTGATGACGTTCTCGACACCGGCAAGGCTCGAGGCCCCGCCCTCGTAGAGCGAGATCTCCATGATACCGGGCTGCGGCTTCGGACCGTCGGACATGCGGATTCCCTGGGGATAACTTTCCCGCCTCTCTTACAAGCGCGCAGCCGGAAGGGCTAGCCTTTTGACGATACAGGGGAAAACGCGGCGGTGCACCGCCCGAAAAAGCCGCCCCGGACGGTCCGGCGCGGCTTCATGGTTCGGTTTTTCTGGCCGTCAGGCTGCGAGGGGCTGATTCTCTTTCAGCTCCGGCGCCCCGGTCGCCATGTTGGTGCCGAGATAGGGCTGGTTCGCGGTTTTCCAGCCCGCGAACCCGCCTTCCATATGGGCAATCTTTTCGAATCCAGCCAAGGTCAGGCACAGCTCGGCAGCCTTGCGCGACCGCACGCCCGAGCCGCAATGCAGCACCACGTGTTTGCCAAGCCCCGCCGGCAGGGCCTTGCGCTCGAAATGGCTGAGCGGGGCGAGCAGCGCGTCTTCGATGCTTTCGAACATGTACTCCGCCGGCGTGCGCACGTCGATCAGCACAATCTCCTTGCTCTCGAGCCCCGCCGCCACTTCCTCGGGCGTCCAGGTTTCCAGCCGCTTTCCATTCACCGTGTCGATTTGCATCTTTGCTCTCCCTTTGTCCGGGGGACCGGGCTGCGCCCGCCTCCTCCCCGTTGGCTTCGAGGCCAATCTAGGGGCTCTCCGAGCGGTGAAAAGATGTATTCGCTTATTTGAATGTTAAAATATTCGTGAGGTCGGTTCGGGCGGCGACCGGGAACGCCAGCGGCCGCCTGGTCGGCGTTGAGCGACAGCGCCTGGCGCGCGCAATAGGTCACCTCGCGCAAGAACACGATCACCAGCATCCCGGGCGCCGCCGCCAGACCAAGATACGTCGGCGCCATCAGCGACCGCGCGGCGAACCGGGTGCGGTCCAGCCCAGGTTCCACCGCATTGCACTTGCTCATCCAACGCACCCTGCCAAGAAGAAGGCCCGCCCAGCGTTGTGCTGAGCGGGCCTCGGTCTTGCGTCGCGTCGGAACGCTTAGTTCTGCGCGTAGTATTCGATGACGAGGTTCGGTTCCATCTGCACCGGGTATGGCACGTCGGAAAGGCCCGGGGTGCGCACGAAGCTGGCGGTCATCTTGGAGTGGTCCACCTCGAGGTAGTCCGGCACGTCCCGCTCGGCGAGACCGGCGGCCTCGAGCACGACCGCGAGTTGCCTGGACTTGTCGCGCACCGAGATCACGTCGCCTTCCTTCACCCGGTAGGACGGGATGTTGACGCGCTTGCCGTTCACTTCGACATGGCCGTGGTTCACGAACTGACGGGCGGCGAAGACGGTGGCCACGAACTTGGCGCGGTATACCACCGCGTCGAGACGGCGCTCGAGCAGGCCGATGAGGTTCTCACCGGTGTCGCCCCTGAGACGCTCGGCCGCGGCGAAGATCCGGCGGAACTGTTTTTCGGTCACGTCGCCGTAGTAGCCCTTGAGCTTCTGCTTGGCGCGCAGCTGCAGGCCGAAGTCAGAGATCTTCTGTTTGCGGCGCTGGCCGTGTTGGCCGGGGCCGTATTCACGGCGATTGACGGGGGATTTCGGGCGGCCCCAGATGTTTTCACCCATCCGGCGGTCGATCTTGTACTTGGCAGTCGTGCGTTTGGTCACGGCTGATCTCCTTCGTTGGACCGCGGCCCACTGGGCCGCCATGAAGGGCGTTGTCCTCTGGCCGAAGCCCGACAGGCATCCCCTTGCGGGGGCCACCAACACCAATGAAGACGCGCTTATAGCGCGATGGGCCGCGCTGTCAACGTCCTTCGGTGGCCTGCGCAGGACGACGCGATGTTCTTGCGCCCCGGCTCCGATCCCCCCGGAGCATTTGGGCAGTATTCATCCGTCGTCCGCAGGCTTTTTCTCAACAACCGTCGCGAAACCACCCCACCCTGCGGCTCGAACGGAAATCAGGTCGTCAGGAACCGGACCAATCCACGTTCGGCGGACCTGTCGAAAGCCCTGCGCCCGACGTTCACTGGGTCTCGCCGCAGGACCCTCTCAAGGCGCCCGGCGGGGGTTGCAGCCCTGCCGTTGCCGTCAGGAACACCCGAAACTGTCGTCGAGTGCCTCGAGCAGAGCCTCGCCCACGGGCATCTTGCTGCGGTCGCGGAACGCGCCGTGCACCCAGCGCACGAAGGCCCGCCGCAGCTGATCGTCGCGGTTCGCTTCGGGGAAACACAATTTCTCCGCGCCACTGGTCACTTCGAGCGCGGCGACGAACCCGCGGATGTACCCGACGCATTCGAGATGGGAGATGTAGCCGTCGCGGGCATCGTTGTCGGCGTCCTGGCAGGGCAGCAAGAGATCTTTCGCAAGCGCCATTTCGGGCAGTTCCTGTGCTCGGGCCGCCCCGGAGGCGACACTCATCGCAACGGCGGCCAGGAACATCACGGCGACACGGGTCATGGAAGGGCTCCTCGTGGGGTGGATTCGACAGCTACAGAATGGCCGCTGGCCGCGCGCGCGCAAGCCACAATCTTCGTCGCGCGGCCAGTCGGGTGTTGCCCCTCACTGTCCGGAGACAGCCCGGTGAGCGGCTGGAAAGAAAAAGCCCGGCCGGTCCTGGGACCGGCCGGGCCGAAGGGTCATGTGCTGACCGTTACTCCGCAGCGGCGACGGGGTTCGTCTCCGCGTAGGCCCTCAGCGCCGCGTCCAGAACCTTCTGGTGATCCTCGTTGGAGACGAAGCCAGGCGTGTTGACTTTGCCCCACAGATCCTCGTCGGTCATGTTCTGGTGGCAGCCCATGCACAGGCCGGTGCGTTCCATCTTGTCACGCATCTCCTGCGGCAGCGGGCCGGTCAGCGGCCAGTGCGAGCCGACGGTCACGAGCTGCTTGCCATCCTCGGTCACGATCCGGCTGAGATCGTGGTCGAGCGAGGGGATCGGCAGCGACTGGAATTGCGACTGGTCGGGGATGATCTCGCCCGTCGCGGTTTCCAGATCGACCACGAAGCCGTCCTCGTAGCCCTGCATGAAGCGGCCACCCATGATCCCGTAGCCGAGAGCTTTGGGGTTGTTGTGGCAGCTTTCGCAGGCGCGCGCTTGCCGACCGGCCGTGTGCGGCTGCACCGCGGCATGGTCGAGGCCCTTGGTGCCCCCGGCGTCCGGCGTCATCCAGGTCTCGTTCTGGGCGACGGTAACGCCGTCCTTGTCGATCACCGTGGTGATGACCTGGCAACCCGGCATCAGCGGGCTCACGCGGCCTTCGCCGTTGATCCCGAGGGTCGGCTCTTCCCAACGCAGGTAGGAGCGCGTCTCGGAGACCTTGCCGGCCGACTCGAGCCCGTTCGTGCCGAGCACGTTGTCCGGGCCGAGACCGTTCTCGCCGATGGCGTTGGCGTTCAGGATCCAGTCGACATCCGTCTTGCCTTCCGAGTAGTCGACGGTGATGTGGCAGCCATAGCACTGCGGGGCCCAGTCGGCGTGGCATGCGTAGCATTCCATGCTTTCCATGTGGGCGCCCACCTGGCTCATCGCGACCATCGCATCCGGAGACTTCCAGGTGCCGTCGACGGCGAGCTGTTTGAGCACCGGCACCTCGAAGTCGAGACCGGAGGCCGAGTGCATGATCACCTTGTCACCCTCACGGACGACGTTGCCGAACGGGTTGCCGCGGGTGGTGAGCAGGTAGCCGTCGCCGGCCTCGTACTCGATGCCGAACATGTAGGACTCGTCGTTGGAGTCTTCCGACAGACCGCGCGGGGTATCGGCAAGCTCCATCCCATGTTCTTCCCCATACCCGAGCGGCAGATCCCACGGGTACTGGGCGACGGTGCCGTGGCAATCCTCACACTCGATTTCGACCTGTGCCAGCGTGGTGCCCGGCAGGTTGCCGTCGCCATGCATGTCGATCGAGGTGTGGCAGTCCTGGCAGAGCATGCCGCCCGCCGGGTTGCCGTCCCGCGATTCGATCGAATGATGCAGGTCGTCCTTGATGTAGAGGTAGTTCTTGGTGTGCAGCTTGGGCTGCTTGCCCCCGGTTGCGCTGTAGGGCGAGCCGTAGGGGAACTCCATGATGCCCTGGTAGCTCACGCCAATCCGCTTGCCGCGGTTGTGGCACGAGTTGCAGGTCTCGGACGGAATACCCGAGTAGGTCACGTCGCCGACCGTCACGCTCACGTCGCGGGTGGACTGGATCTGGTGGGTCAGCAGTTTGCCCGGCTGATCCGTGGCGATCGTCGGGTCGCTGCCCTCATAGAAACCTTCGTTCGAATAGGGAATGTGGCACGACGAACACCCGGTGCCGCGGTAGTCACCGCGCTTTTCGCGACCCGTCACACCGACGTGGCAGCGCTGGCATTGCTGGCGCGAATAGGTGATGCCGGCGAGGTTCGGGTGTTCGGAGATGGCGTCAACGTCCACTTCCGGCACCTGCTCCATCGACAGCGGGATCTGCTCGGGATGCAACTCGGCGAAGGCCACCATGTATTCGGCATAGGCCTCGGTGCCGACCTGCGGCTCGTAGCCGTCTTCATCGACGAGGTCGTAGTTGCCGTAGACCGACTGGTGCGTGTCGATCACGCCCCAGGACCACAGGTTGCCCTGCAGTTTGCCGGCTTCGGTGTTCATCAACGCGAGCTTCAGGCGGTCGGCATAGCCCGAGTGGCATTGGCCGCAGGTCTTCTCGGCGATCCAGACGGAGCCCGGATCGGGGAAAAACATGTCGGGGCCGCTATCGGCGAGATCGGCCGGGGCGCCGGCGTGGGCCTCGTCTGCGGTGAGGCCTTGCGGGTTGCCGCCGTGGCAGGTCACGCACCCGCCCGGGTCACCGTAGTCTTCACCGATGAGAACGATCTGCTGCATCATCTCGCTTTCCGGGTCCCGGATCGATTCGATGCCCTCGTGGCAGGACAGGCAGCCCAATTCGGCCGCATCGTTGGGGTCAACCCGATCCGGAACGACCGTATTGGTGTCGTCGCGCGTCGGTTCGCCACCCTGTGCTGCCGCGAATCCGATGGACCCGAAGAGCAGCGCCAGGGCTACAAGAATATGTTTCATAGAGATCACTCCCAATATGAGCGTCAGACCGGCGCGGACGCACCGGAGATCACGGGAACGTTAGCAACCCGTGTGCGTGGCGGACTCTGACAAATGTCAGGGATTCCCGATTACTGGGGAAAATTAAAACCCATATCGTCGATGTAATTTTTTGAAAGCGCTCGGGGAAACCTTTCGGCTTGATCTGAGTCAAGGATTGGGTGCTGGTTTTTCTATTCGAAGGGCTCAAACAGGGGCTCTTCCCACGGAGCATGAATGGCCAAGCTCGACGAAGCTGGCGGATGCTTTGCGTGTGGATCGAAAATCTGCCGGTTCAGTCGTCAGAACGGTTCGCATAGCAAGCGCCGCACAATAAACCTTCGCCGCGGAGAGCGGTTGGAGGCCTGCCGCGACGGCTGCATAAAGCTCTGGACCATCGTCAGCGGCACCGCCGCGATCACCACCAATTTGCGCGACGGACGGCGCCAGATTTCCGGAATCGAGCGGACCGGCAGCACAATCTGCGGACCGATGGCGCATGAAGACAGCACGACCTGGCTTGAGGCGTTGGAGCCGACCGAAATCTGCGAAACCGATTTCTCTGAAGACATGGCCATGTTGCAGAACGACCCGGCCTTCATGCAGGTGCTGTTCGGGGTGATCCACGAACGGCTCGAAGCCGCCAACCGCCACCTCACCACCCTCGGCCGGCTCGATTCGACCGAACGGGTGACCCTTTTCCTCGCCGAAATGGCCGCGACCGCAGACAAACCCGGCCCGGTCAATCTGCCGATGAACCGCGAAGAAATCGCCGACTACCTCGGGCTGAATACCGAAACTGTGAGCCGGATCCTGTCGAGACTGCGCAAGGCGGGGCTGTTCAAGTTCCTCACCCGCACCGAGTTCGTAGTGCTCGACCCGGAAGCGGTGGCGCGCCGGCTGCCGGTGCGCGTGGCGCGGCGGCCCCGGACGCTGTTCGCCACGGACGACACATCCGCGGACCCGGGGTCCTGCCCGGTGCCGTATCCTTTGCCACAACCATCGGAGCAGACGTGATGATCGTCGAACTGGGACATCTGGCGCTTTGGCTGGCGTTCGCCGCCGCCCTCGCGCAAGCCATCGTGCCGCTCTGGGGCGTACAGACCCGCACGGCGGCGGCAATGCGGGTGGCCGACACGGCCGCGCAGGTGCAGTTCCTCGCGACCGCGGCGGCCTTCGGGGCGCTCACCTGGGCCTATGTCACCTCGGATTTTTCGCTCCTCAACGTGGCGCTGAATTCACATTCCGGCAAGCCGATGCTCTACAAGGTCTCCGGCGTCTGGGCCAACCACGAGGGCTCGATGCTGCTGTGGGTGTTGATGCTGGCGCTGTTCGGCGTGCTGATCTCGGTGTTCGGACGGATGATCCCGGTGGTGATGCGCTCGACGGTGCTGTCGGTGCAGGCGATGATCGGGGTCGGCTTCTACGCCTTCATCCTGATCACCTCGAACCCCTTCCTGCGGGTCGCCACCCCGCCGCTCGACGGACAGGGGATGAACCCGCTTTTGCAAGACCCCGGCGTCGCCTTGCACCCACCGCTGCTCTATCTCGGCTATGTCGGGTTCTCGACCGCGTTTTCTTTCGCCGTCGCCGCGCTCATCACCGGCCGGGTCGACCCCGCCTGGGCGCGCTGGATGCGGCCTTGGGTACTGATCGCCTGGGCCGGGCTCACCGCCGGCATCGCGCTGGGCTCGTGGTGGGCCTACTACGAGCTTGGCTGGGGTGGGTTCTGGTTCTGGGATCCGGTGGAGAACGCCTCGTTCATGCCCTGGCTGATCGGCACAGCACTTCTGCATTCCGCCATCGTCGTCGAAAAGCGCAACGCGCTCCTCAAGTGGACGATCCTCTTGGCGATCCTCACCTTCTCGCTCAGCCTGATCGGCACTTTCCTGGTGCGCTCCGGCATCCTCTCTTCGGTTCATGCTTTTGCGACCGACCCGGGCCGCGGCGTGTTCATCCTGGTGCTGCTCGCGCTTTACGTCGGCGGCGCACTCACGCTGTATGCCTGGCGCGGGTCGTCGATCGGCGAAGGCGGGGTATTTGCGATCTGGTCGCGTGAAAGCGGGCTGCTCATCAACAACCTCGGCCTCGCTACGGCCACCGGCGTGGTCTTCGTCGGCACGCTCTACCCCTTGTTCCTCGAGCTCTTCAACGGCGCCAAGATCACCGTCGGCGCACCCTATTTCAACCAAAGCTTCCTGCCGGTCTTTGGCGCACTCATGTTCGCCGCCGGGATCGGCCCGTTCCTGTCGTGGAAACGCGCGCGACCGGCCGTGGTGCTGCGCAAGGCGGCGATCGGGCTCGCCGTGGCGGCGGTCTTGACCGCTACGATCGCCTTGATCCTCGGGCTCACAGAAGCCCCGGGCCTGTTCGGCAGCTTCATCGCGCTTTGGTTGGCCGTGGCCACGTTGCAGGATCTCGCGGCCCGGGCCGGCCTGCCGAAAGCCGGTCCGGCCACCGCGCTCAGGCGCGTCGCCGGCCTGCCGCGCTCGGCCTGGGGGCTCTACCTCGGCCACCTCGGCCTCGCGGTCGCCGCCGCCGGTGTCGTCGCCGTTTCGGTCTGGAAGGCCGAAGCGATCCAGACTACCCAGCCCGGCACCCCGGTCGAGGTCGGCCCCTATGCCTTCACCCTCGAAGAAGTCGAAAGCGGTACCGGTCCGAACTACCAGACCACGATCGGACAGGTCACGGTGACCCGGGGCGATACGCCGATCCGCGTCCTGAAACCGGAACGCCGCTTTTACCCGGTCGAAGGCCAGCCCACCACCGAGGCGGGCATCGCCACGCTCTGGCACGGCGACATCTACGCGGTGCTGGGCGACGCGGACGGACAGGGGGGGTTCGTCACCCGGTACTACTACAACCCCGGCGTGCCTTGGATGTGGCTCGGCGGGCTCATGATGGCACTGGCCGCCCTCATTTCGCTCACCGACCGGCGGCTCAGGATCGGCGCCCCCACCCGCCGCCTCGCCGCGCAACCGGCCGAATAGGAGGTGGAGATGACACGCCTCGTCCGACACCGCTCCCGCACCGCGACAAGCCGTTTCGAAACGGCTTCCCACGCGGTTTCGAAACCGCGTCGCCAAGGCCTTTCGAAAGGCCTTGCGTTCGCCCTTGCCCTGACGCTGGCGCCCAGTGCCCAGGCGCTCGACGCCGCCGAGATGTTCGACGACCCGGCCCGCGAAGCCCGCGCCCGCGCTATCGGCCGGGACCTGCGCTGCATGGTGTGCCAGAACGAAAGCATTTTCGACAGCAATGCCGGACTCGCGCGCGACCTTCGCGTGCTGGTGCGCGAGCGGATGGATGTGGGCGACAGCGACGAACAAGTCCTTGCCTATGTCGCCGAACGCTACGGCGATTTCGTGTTGCTAAAGCCGCGTGTGACCGGTCAGACGCTCGTGCTCTGGGGGGCACCGGCGATCTTCCTGCTGCTCGGCGCCGGCGCGGTTCTCGCCTATCACCGAAGCCGGCAGCGTGCCCCGGCCGCGGCGCCACTTTCCGGCGACGAACGTCGTGAAGCCCAGCGCCTGCTGCGGGGAGGAGATGTGTGATGTTCTGGCTCGCTGCCCTCTGCCTCGCCCTCGCGGGCGCCGTCTGGATCGCCTGGCCTTTCCTGCGGGAAGGCAGCGTCGAGATGAACGACAGCGACGGCGCGATCTCGGTGTTCCGCGACCAGCTCGACGAGCTCGATCGCGACCTGACCGCCGGGCTTGTCAGCGCAGACGAACGGGACGCCGCGGCCCAGGAGATCGAGCGGCGCACGCTTGCCGCCGCCCGGCAGCTCGACGGCGGCTTCAGCCTGTCGCACCGCGCCCCGGTCGTCGCCCTCGGGCTCGCCGCCGTGGCCGCCGCCACAGCACTCGGTGGCTACGCGCTGGTCGGCCAGCCCGGCCAGCCCGACCAACCCCTGATGGCCCGCAAGTCCGAGATCCTCGAGCGACGCGCCTCGACGGGCGACGTGAACGCGCGCATCCAGCTCCTGATCGAAAAGACCAAGGACAACCCGGAGAGTTTCGAAGACTGGTGGACGCTTGCCGTCTCCTACGCCTCGATCGGCAATGACAGCGCTTCGGTCGAGGCCTACCGCCACGCGGTGGAACTCGAGCCGGACGAACCGGGCGTGCAGGCGGCCTACGGCGAGGCCATGGTGCTGGCGAACGGCAACAAGGTGCCGTCAGCCGCCCGGATCGTTTTTGAGACCGTCCTGCGCGAAACCCCCGATCCGCGGGCGCGCTACTATGTGGCGCTGGCCAAGGCCCAGGCCCAGGATTTCGAGGCAGCGCTCGACGATTGGGTCGCGTTGGCGGCGAGCGCGTCGCCAACGGCGCCCTGGATGCCGTTGGTGCGCCGCGACATTGGCAACATGGTCCGGTTCCTGAACCGCGACCTCACCGATTACCTGCCCGATGCCAGCGCAGCCGAAATCATGGCTGCCGGGGGCGCATCGGCCGATGAGGTGGCCACTGCGCGGATCGTCACGCTTGAAACCCAGCTTTCGGACGACCCGATGGACCACGCGGCCTGGATCGAGCTGGCCACCCGGCTGGCGCAATCGGGCGAGAACGACGCGGCCGCCAAAGCGCTCACCCAGGGCGCGACCCATTTCGCCGCGGCCCCCTTCGTGCAGCAGAAGTTCGACGAGGCCGCGCGTGCGCTCGGCATGGACATTTTCGAGCCCGAGCCGGACGACGGCGCTGTCGGAGGTCCAACCGCCGAAGACGTCTCGACGATTTCCGCGCTGCCGCAAGCCGATCAGGACGACATGATCGAGGGCATGGTCGCGGGCCTCGCGGCCGAGCTCGAAGAGCAGCCCGAAAATCCCGACAAGTGGATTATGCTGGTGCGCTCCTATTCCGTCCTCGGCGACATCGAGAAAGCCGAGGAAGCCTACGACCGGGCGCGGGAACACTTCGCCGACAATACCGGCGTGCTCGACATGCTGTCGCGCGGCGTTGCGGATGTGATCGGCCGTTAAGACGTTTTGCGCTCAATGGGTGACATGTCCTCGCTGGCCGTAGCGCGGCAGCGTTTGCAGAGCATAACGCGGTCGCGACGGCCGGTGCGGGCGATTGTGCGCAAAACGCTCTGGACAGGCGGCACGCCGTCAGGCGTAAGGCGCCCGCAGGAGCGCGGCTTCGGCCCGGCTCAAAGCTCGGCGCGCATAAGCACCATAGGCCATAGGATCGGCGCCGACCTCCGGCATCATGTCCATCAGCCGGGCACGCTCGACTTGCGCGACACTGTCAAGCGCCTCGCCCGCCGGGTGGAAGCTTTCGGTTTCCAGCCCGTTGGCGAACACCACTTCGTGGCGTGGCAGAAGCAAGTGAACATAGGTGACTTCCGAAAGCGTGTGGTCACGCACCACACGGGCGTCGTCGACCAGATCGCGTGCGGTCACCAGCACCTCGTCGGTGTTGAACAACGCGCGTGCCTTGGCACCGTGCACGAGCATCCGGTGGGCAGGCGAGACCACGAGGTCCTCGTCCGGCCGGTCGACCCCCAGCGCGCCCTGGCGCAGGCGGATCGGGCGAAGTTCCGGCATCGCGTAGAGCCGCGCGCCGGACACCCGTTTCTCGCCCTTCCAGAGCACTTCCTGAAAGCCGCTGTCCTTGGTCTGAACCCGGTCACCTTCTTCGATCTCCCCGACAGGCAGATCGCCGAATTCGGTCCGGATCCGGGTTCCGGGCGTGAAACAGATCACGCCCGTCGGCTGATCGAGCACCCGGTTCACCTCGGCGATCTCCAACGCCGCGCGCACCACCCACAGATCCGTGTCGGCGGGCGGCAGTCCGCCGGTAAACATGAGAAGCGGTTGTGATCCGGCGCCGAGATCGACCACCGAGGCCGAATAGGCGGTGTACCCGTCGGTCACGTCGAACCCGCGCTCGAACAGCGGCTCTTCCGCACCTAATGTGTCGCGAGTAACAACCCTGTTCGATGCGTGCGGCAGCCCGACCAGACGGCGGACCTTACGCGCAGCTCGCGCACGGAGATCTGCCTCACCTTCGGGATCGCAGAGCCGGACAAGATCCTGCGGCCCGTCGATCCGGACCGCCTGCCCGCTCCACCGCCAGCTCGCACCTATCCCAAGTGCTGCACGGGGCGCAGACTCGAGTCCATCGACCTCGGTCTGCGCCCACTTGATGACAAACGTGCCCTCGAAGCCCGTTTTCATATGTGTTGCCTGTATGTGCCTGCTTTTTTTATTTGAACGGACACTAACATGGGTGATTCGCCGAGGCAAAGCTAATGTTTCCGAATCGGAAACACATGCGGCCACCGATTCGCTCATTTCGGCGCCCGCTTAGAGTCAATTACGCGAATAGTGCGATTATTGCAGGATATCTCGTGCCTATCCGGGATCATTTGGTTCGATACAGACAAGTTATTTTTTTTCGTCAGATGCCATTTTGCCTGGCTCAGGCGCAACACTCCGGGACGTACAACGCAATTTGGGGGCGCTGCCACCGGCCATCCGGGTACACCCGGGACGCCGCACAACTGCAAGCTTCACTCGGCCGGTCCCGCTGCATCAAACGCTGCCAAGATAGCTATTGGCTCCCCGCGAGACTGGCCATCCGGCAACGACATCTGCCGCGCGCTGGCAGCGCTATAGGTTAGCCCATTCATCTCGCGCGGAACGAAGAGCCGTCAGGTGGTCATGGTGACGTTCACCGACCCGAATACCCAGGGCCGGCTTGGGCTGGGGCTGACGTTGCGCACCGTGACCGGCGCAATGTCGCCGGGGCTTGCGGGGGCCGGAATGGGCCGCGGCTGGCCAAGCGGGCGCCCTGTCGCCCGCCAGGCTCTTCCCGGCGCGGCTTTGCACGCTCCCGGGGCCAGCGGGACATGGCGCGCGCCTGCCCCAGCGTCAGATCGAGAGAAGCACCGATCCGGCCCGCGCCCCGGTCGCGACAATGTCATGCGCCCTGGCGCAGTCTGTAAGCGGCAGGATCTCTGCAATCCGGACGTCGAGCGCCCGCCGGTCCAGGAGCTTCGTGAGGTTGCCCTCGGCCGCTCGTCGCTCCGCGTCCGACAGGAGGTAGACCAGCACCAGATCAATCGTCACCGCCTTGAACATCAGGGGATAGAACGGCACCACCGGCGTCATGTCCTGCGCCGAGCCGAAAGCGGCTATGGTGCCGCGCTCGGCGATGATCCTGGCGCTGGTCTCGACGTTGCGGCCGAACTCGACCTCGACGATCCGGTCCACCGGCGCGCCGCCTGTGGCCGCGAGGATCTGTTCGGCCAGGTCGTCGGCGGCGTAATCGAACACATGCGCGGCCCCCGCACTCTGGGCCGCCTGAAGGCCCGCCACGCCCCTGGCAGTTGCCAGCACCTCGGCACCGGACGCGGCCGCAACCTGCACCGCGAGCCGCCCGACCGTGCCGGCCCCACCGCTGACGAGCACCCGGCGGCCCTCGACCGGCCCGCCGCCCAACACCGCATGCACCGCGGTGAGCCCGGGAATGCCGAGCACTGCGCCTTCTTCGAAAGACGTGCCCTCGGGCAGGTCCACGGCCTGCTCCGTGGGCAGCGCGATGTATTGCGCCGCCGTGCCGAACGCCCTTTGCCACTGACCGTTCCAGATCCAGACCCGGGCGCCGATCCGCCCGGACGGCACGCCGGCGCCCACCGCCTCGATCACCCCTGCCCCGTCGCTGTGCGGGATGATCTTTGCAAACGGCGGTGCGGTGACGCCCGGCCGCCCCCCAGCCCGGGCGCGGACGTCGGAAGGGTTCACCCCCGATGTCGCAAGCCGCACCAGAACCTCACCCGGGCCCGGGCTCGGCGTCGCAAGGTCTTCGAATGCGAGAACATCATCGGCTGGACCGAAGCGGGTGTAGGTGATCGCGCGCATCCCGCGCCGCCTCAGGTCCGCGCTTTCTCGAACGCAGCCCAGGCGGTTTCGAAGGCCGCGAAATCGAAGCCTTCCGCGCGCGCCGGTCCAAGCACCAACCCCTCGGTATCGAGGAGTTTCCGGATCGCGGCCCCGAGCCCGGCGACGACCGCGGGCGGGATCACCAGCGCACCGTGCCGGTCGGCATGGACGAGGTCGCCGTCAACCACCTCGAGGCCGAACACGGTGACCGGCGCGGCGACCTTGCGGACATGGACAAAGCCGTGGCTGGGGCCGATCGAGCCCGCCACCACCGGAAAACCGTCCGGCAGATCGCCGAGGTCGCGCATCACCCCGTTGGTGAGCGCGCCGGAAAGGCCGAAGCCCTTGTGTACGGAGGTGTTGATCTCGCCCCAGTAGGCGCCAATGCAATCAGGGAAATCCACATCCTCGACCACCGCGACGGCTGGCCGCGGGCCCTCGGCCATGTGGCGGTAATAATCCATCCGCCGAGCCTTGATGATCTCGGCGGGCTCCTCCGGCGGCGCGAGCGCCGCGATCTTGGCGGTGCGCGCGTAGCCCACCATCGCGGGCGCGTCGGGGTGCGAGGCGAGCATCGTCCCCCGGGTGAAAGCGTTGAACCCGCGTTTTCCTTGCGCCACCTCGATGGCGTTGCAGACGGTGGGGGTATCGACCTGTTTCAGCAGGGTGAGAAGGGCGTCGTCCATTAGGCCTCCAGCCAGCGCGCGAGCGCTGCGTTTGTCACATCGGGTTGTTCGAGCGTGGGCAGATGCCCCGCCCCGTCGATTATTTCGAGCACCGCCCCCGGCACCAGCCCGGCGATGAGCGCGTGCCGCTCCACCGGGCACAGGGTATCGGCGCGCCCGCAGAGCGCAAGCGTCGGGACCCGTGTCGCACGCAAGGTGCGCGATTGGTCGGGACGGGTCATCAAGGCGCGGGACTGGCGGGCGAACACCTCCGGACCGAGGTCCAACGCCATGTCCATGCAGAGCTCGAGGATCGCCGCCTTTCCGGGGCCGTCGGCCAGATAGTTCGGCTTCATCTCGTCGCGCATGATCTCGGCAAGACGGCCCGCGCGCACGGCTTCTATCTGCGGACCCCGCCGGGCCTTGACCGCCTCGGTCTCGGCCAGCGGGTTGGTATCCAGAAGCGCGATCCGCTCGACCCTGTGGGGCGCCTGCCGCAGCACCTCCATCGCCACGATCCCGCCCATCGAGAGCCCCGCGAGCGCGAAGACCGGCGGGGCGGCGGCAAGCACATCGGCCGCGAGCGCGGCGACGCTGTCGCGCGCGATGATCGGCGCGAGCAGCAGGGTCCGGGTGCCGGAAAAGGCGGCGATCTGCGGCCGGAACAGCCGCGCGTCGCACATCATGCCGGGGAGGAGAACAACCGGGGTCACGGCGCGACCAAGGCGTTTCGAAACGCCTTGAAAAGCGCCTTCAAAGGCGCTTTGGCGCTCATTCCACCCGTTCCGCCCCGTTCGACAACGCCTTCAGCTTGGCATAGGCAACGTCAGGGTCAACCGCGCCGAAACCCGCGAAGGTCCCGAAGCCGCAATCGGACCCGGCAATCACCCTTTCCGCCCCGACAATATCGACGAAGCGCCGGATCCGCTGAGCCACCAGCTCCGGATGTTCGACGAAATTGGTCGTGGTGTCGACCACCCCCGGCACCAGCACCTTGTCGTCCGGGATCTCCACCTTGCGGTCGCGGAACACCGTCCACTCATGGGCGTGGCGCGGGTTCGAGGTTTCGAACAGCACGTAACGGGCGCGGGTGTTCATCAGGGTGCTGAACACCTTGTCCATCGGGATATCGCAACAATGCGGGCCTTCGTAGTTGCCCCAGCAGATATGCACCCGCACGCGCTCCAGCGGCACGTCCGACAGCGCGTGGTTCAGCGCCTCGACATGCATGTCGGCAACTTTGACGAACGCGTCGTCGGAGAGATCGTTGAACAGCATGTGGCGCGAGAGCGCGAGATCGGGGCAATCGAGCTGGAGGTCGAGCCCCGCGGCAACGATGGCCTCGTATTCCGCCTTCATTGCGTCCGCCAGAGCACCCAAGTAAGCCTCGCGCGTCGGGTAGAAATCGTTTTGCAAAAACAACGAGATAACACCCGGCGAGGCCGCATTCATGAAGCCACGCTCGACCCCGTGCTCCGCCATCGCCGCCTTGAGGTTGGCGATGTCCTTTTCGAGCTCGCCCTGCCCTTTCGACATGACCGCGCCGGTACACATCGGGCGGGCATATTGCGGCGTGCCGCCATCGTCGGCGAGGCGTTTGAGGAAGCCCGGAAACATCTTGAGATCGGCGGGCGCGTTGCGGGGGCTGTCGCCCGAGAATCCGGTGTAGCGGTCCTTCACGTAGGTCGCGTAGGAGATCTTCGAAGTCTCGCCGTCGCTGACGATATCCACCCCCGCCGCGACCTGCTTGCGCACGGTCTCAGACACCGCCGCCGTCATGCAGGCATCGAACGCGGCCTGGTCGAACGATTCCTCGCGTTCCCGTGCGAAGATGAAGTCCACCACCTCCTGTGTTCGCGGCAGCGAGCCCACATGGGTTGTCAGGATCTTTGTCATGTCGTCCTCCTCTGCCGGGCAGCCGTCACGCGATGCGCACGCCCTGACCGGTCAGTTCCTTTTGAACCGCCGCGATGTCGACCGCACCGAGGCCGACCCCCGATTTCACCGCAAACGCGGCGGCCACGCCCGCCCCCTGCCCGGTGACCGCGCAAGCGGCCATGTTGCGGGTGGCGGCATGGGCGATCTTGTCGCCGCCGATGGCCCGGCCCGCCACCAGCAGTCCCTCGACCCCTCGCGGCAGAAGCGCGCGGTAGGGAATGTGCATGTAACGCCCGGTCGTTGGCAGGACGAGCAGCCCGTACCCGTCGATGAACTCCGGGTAGACGCCGATCGTGTCGTCGAACCGCGCCTCACCGCGCACGTCCGCGCTGGTCATGTTGTAGGCCGCATCAATCTTGCGGCTGTCGCGGATGCCGATGGTCATGCCGAAATTGCGCAGGCGCAAGCCCTCGCAGCCGGGCGCATAGGCCCGCAACGCCGCGACGGCGAGCATCGCCTGGCGACGGCCCTCGATCTCGAACCGTGTGAGGTCATCGGGGTCAGTGCCGTCGCAACCGTCCAAGTGGACGAGGTTCATGTAGGTCATCTCACCAGTGTCGTGGACCATGCCCCAGGTGCCCGCGATGGTGGTCAGATCCGCCGGGATCAACCCCGCCGCGCGCGCCTGCTCAAACGGCCGCTTGAGGAACGGTGAAAACATCTCGTCTTCCTTGCCGTCCGTCTCGACCGTCCATTCGCCGCCCGACCAGTCGGCATAGGTGTGCGGGTTGGCTTTGACCTCTTCCATGAAGCGCGCCTTGTTCACACCCGCGACATGGAACATGACCGAGGCCGCCAGCATCTCTTCGCGCGCCGTGTGCCACACCGGCGCACCGGCGCGGTGGGCGATGTCCGCGTCACCGCTGGCGTCGATCACCACGCTGGCAAGGATCGCCTCGCGCCCGGCCTTCGACTCGGTGATGATCCCGGTGACCCGGTTGCCCTCCATCACCGGCGCAACCACGGCGCGGTGCAGCATCGGTGTGATGCCCGCCGCCTCGACAAGCCGGTCGGCGACAAGTTTGAACCCCTCGCTGTCCAGCTCGGTGCCGAGGCTCTGGCTCGACGCGGAGCCCGCCGACATGGCCTTCGCCCGGTCCTCGAACTCGCGCCCGATCCCGCCCGCCTCGATGGTCGCTTCGTGGCGGTACCAGGAGAAGCCCTCGACGCCCACCGTGGTGATGTTGCCGCCGAAACAGCCGAAGCGTTCGACGAGGGCGACCGAAACGCCACAGCGCGCCGCCGCCAGCGCGGCCGCGAGGCCGCCCGGACCCGCGCCCACGACGACGACATCCGCCTGGTGGATCACCTCCAGCGCGCGGGCGGGCTCGCGGATCTGCATCTCAGCTCGACCAGGTCGCGCCGGCGGGATCGTCGGTGGAGCGGATCCGGTAGAGGCTGGCCTCACCGGTCATGCTCGGCGCGAGCGCATGCGCCATTCCGGGCGGCACCGCGCAGGTGTCGCCGGGGTTCAGCACCGTCGTGCCGCCGTTCCAGCTCAGCCGCCAATGGCCGCGCACCGGCATCAGGATCTCGTGCCGCTCGGTCGCACACATCTCCGGCGGGATCGAACCACGGGAGAGAAACTCGACATCAAAACCGGGCCTGTCCCGGAGCAATCCATCCGCGCCGATCACCCGTGCCGGCTTGTCGCGGGCCAACGCCATCAGGTCCCAGTAGCGCGCCACGTAGTCACGCACCACGTCCTCGACCGGCACCTCCGGAAAGGCCTTCAGCTCCTCCTCGGTGAGCAGCGGCATCGGGTTCACGCCCACCGGCAGCGCCTCGCCCGCCTTGGTGTCGTAGAGCATCCCGTTCTCACCCAGCACCAGCCCGTGGTCGGCGGCATCCTCGATCACCTGCGGCGCCCAGGTCACCCCGCCGCCCGCATCGTCACCGCCGAGGATCGCCATGATCATCCCGTAGTCGGTGCCGACATTCTCGAACCCGCGGAAGATGCCGGTTGGGATATTGAAGATATCGCCCTCCTGCGCCACAATCTCGCCCGCCGTGCCGTGGCGGCCCCAGAAGAAGCGCCAGGTGCCCTTGAGCACGAAGAACACCTCCGCCGTGGTGTGGCTGTGCAGCGAGTTGCGGCACATCGGCGGTTGACCGGCGGCGCCGATGTTGAAGCCCGGGGTCTCGCGGATATGGATGTGCTGATGCGGGCTCTCGGTCACGCCCGCACCGATGATGGTGAAGTTCTCCTTCTGGTCGCTGCCCGGGGTGTGCGCGTCGATGAAAGCCGTGCGGCAGGGTTGCAGGTCGCCGTATCGAACGATGCGGGTTTCCATGTCTTGCGGTGTCATAGCTGTGTTCCTTGCGTCTGGATTGGGTTGGGTGGCTGGGTCAGAGGCCGCCCAAACCGGGGGGCCGCAGGTTCAGTCGCCGCGCCCGCAGCGACGCGCGATGGGCGTGGAAACGCCGCAAAGCCTCGCTTGCATCGAGACAGGTCCGGACCATCGCTCAGACCTCGCCGGTGTGCAGCAGGATCTGTTTCCAGACCGCGGTTTCGTCGAACAGGGTCCATTCGCGACGCAGCGTCGGCGCCGCCGTGCCCAGAGTGCCGAACTCGGCATGGGTGATCCCGATGATGTGGACCGGCGCGCCGGTCGGGGTGCCGAATGCGCCCCAGCCGTCGTGGGGGCCGGTGAGGCTCCAGCGCACCGCGGCACGCGGCGGCATTGTCGGATCGTCGCGGCCGATGACATGGTCGAGAGTGAACCTGGCCGAGGGGAAGGCCGCGCGCAGGCCCATCCAGAACCGGTCGGCCGGGGCCCAGCCGTGGCCGGTGACGGCACCGGGGTATTCCAGCTGTGCCGCCCGGTCGTAGCAGGTGCCGATCGCCGCCATATCCGCCGACATGATCCGGGTGAGCAGCCCGGACAGCCGCTGGCCCCATTCGTTGTCGTTGCCGGTGCCGGTGTACGGGCCGGGCAGGTCGGTTTCGGGCGTGAGCGGCCGCACGCAGGCTTCGGGACCGCCCTCGCGCGCGATCAGGTCGCGGGCGAAGTCTTTCGGCTCCCAGCCCATCTGCCGCACGATCGCGCCCTGGTCGCGGATCAGCCACTCGTCGTTGATCTGATTGTCGATGGCGTGACAGTCGGCAAGAATCCGGTATTGCAGCTTTTTGCCAGTCGCCTTGCCGTACACGCCATCGCCCGAGTGGGTCGCGGTGGAGATGATCCGGTGCGAGGACAGCATCCCCGCCTCCGGCGTGCCCGACCAGATCACGTCCTCGCCGAGGAGTTGACGGTCGGGGAACTCGGCCAATGTCGCCATCGTGGCGGCGATCACACCCTCGTTGCCAACCACGACGCTCCCGGGTGCGCGCACGACGATGTCGGGCGCATAGTAGCCCTGCAGCGTGGATATGCCGCGATCTTCCCAGATCTCCTTGGTGATGCCGATGATGTAGTCGGGGAAATCGGCGAACTTCGGGTCAAATCCCGTCATGCTCATGTGGTCCATCCTTTTTGCGCAATCGCTTCGCTGCTTGAGCGCCATCCTTCGGGTATCCGGGCCGATCCGCGCAGGATCAGCGGCGCCTCGATGGCGACCGCCCGCACGGGTGCGTCGGGGGTTTCGATCTGGCCGAGCAAGAGATCGACCGTGTGTTCAACCATCAGGTTCGCGCGCTGGCGCACCGTCGTGAGATCATAGGCCGCCCAGGCGGCGGGCGGCACGTCGTCGTATCCGACGACCGAGACGTCCTGCGGCACACGCAGGCCCAACTCGGCGCGCAGCACGTCCATGACCGCAAAGGCCATGTGATCGTTGGCAACGAAGACGGCATCGGGCCGGTCGGCGCGGTCGAACATCCTTCGCGCGGCGCTACGCGCCTGTTCCAGAACGAAGTTGCCCACCTCGCGCGCATACAGGTCCTGTCCCGCCGCGCTCAGCGCCGCCCGGAAACCGGCTTCGCGATCACGCTGCGTCGATGCCCCCTCCCAGCCTGCGATATACGCGATCCGCTCGTGCCCGCCGGCAATCAGGAACTCCGCCACACGGCGACCGCCCGCGTGGTTGTCGGAGGTCACGGCCGAAAACGCATGGCCCTCCTGCGTCCGGTTGAAAAACACGATCGGCACGCTTGCGTCCCGGCACCGCTGCGCGAGGTCGGACGACACCGACACCGAGGCCGCGATGATCCCGTCGACCTGGTAGTCGAGGATCTCATCGAACACGTGGTCGATATTCGACGCGGTATTGCCGGCCATGAACACGAGCACATGGTAGCCGCGCGCCTGGAGCGCGTTCGACAGCTTCTCCAGCGCCTCCGGATAGAAGTGATTTTCGAGATAGGCGACGATCAGCCCGATAATGCGGCTCTTGCCCGAGACCATCGCGCGGGCCAGCACATTGGGGCGATAGCCAAGCTCGGCGGCCGCCTTGCGCACCTTCTCCTGGGTCGCTTTCGAGGCGGAAGCGCCGGGCGTGAACACCCGGCTCACCGCCGACTGGCTGACACCCGCCCGCGCCGCGACCTCTGCCGATGTGACCCGTGCCTGCGCCATCACTCCGCCGTCCAGCCGCCGTCGACCATCAGAGAAGACCCGGTCACCAGCGCACTGGCGTCGGAGGCGAGGTACACCACCGCGCCCATGATGTCCTCGACCTCGCCGACGCGCCCGAGCTTGATCTTCTCCTCCACCCAGGTCCGTCGCTCCGGGCGGTCGAAAGTCTGCTTGGTGAGCGGCGTGACCACGAAGGTCGGACAGATCGTGTTGACGCGGATGCCGTGCCCGCCCCATTCGATGGCCATCGATTTCGTGAACCCCTCGACCGCATGTTTGGAGGCGCTATAGACCGCCCGGTCGAGGCCGCCGACCTTGGCCATCTGGCTCGAAATCGTCACGATCGAGCCCCGGATGCCAGCGTGAACCATGCCGTGCGCGACCCCCACAGCCAGGAAGTAGGCGCCCTTCACATTCGCATCCATGACCGCATCGTAATCGGCCGGATCGGTCTCGAGCGCCGGGCTGTGCCGGGCTATTCCCGCCGAGTTGACCAGCACGTCGACCGGGCCGACCGGCGCAATCGCGTCGCGCATCCCGGCCACGTCGCTGATGTCCAGCCGCAGCGCTTCGGCCGAGTGGCCCGCCTGCCGCATCGCCTCCACCGCCGCGCCCAACCGCTCTTGCCCCCGCGCGGCCATGATTACATGGGCGCCCGCCTCTCCGAGAGCCGCGGCGGATCCGAGCCCGATCCCCGACGAGGCGCCGGCGACCAGCGCGCGCTTGCCGTCGAGCCGAAAGGAGGGGGTGCGTGGCAAGGTCATCTCAATGCTCCCCCCCGCGCAGGTCTATCCGGCCCAGATTGCGGGCCTTGTTGAATTCGCGCAGTCGGGCGAAGACATTGACACCGAGTTGGGCGTAGGCGTCCAGAAGATCGACCATGACCCAGTTCTCCCGGATCAGCCCGTTCTCGATCCGCCAGAAATCGAGCGAACGCAGGGTGATCCTTTGTCCCGTCGGTGCGATCCCGAGCCAGCCGTCATGGCTGACGGTCTGGACCATGTTGGGCCAGCCGGTCACAGCCGCGTAGTTGGCGTCCCCGAAGAAGTGATGGGTGATGCCTTCGACATATTGTCCCCGGTCCGGCATCCCGGCGAGAAACGGGATCTGGTGCCAGTTGCGAAACCCCTCGATCCCCCGGCCCGTACCGATCCCGGAGGGGCCGTACCAGTTCATCCGCGGGTGCCAGAACCGCTCCAGCTCCATCACCTCCACACCGCCCTCGGCGGGGTGTTTCGTGAGGTATTCCAGCATCTCGACGATGTGATTGCAGCTGGCCTGCGCGCGCGCCGCGTCCCACGGCCCCGGCACCAGCCCGTCATGCATGGCGGGCCCCGGCACGTGCCATTCCCGACCCAGCGACGGCGCCATCGGCCAGGCGCCCGCCTGGAGCATCACCTCGGGAATATCCCACAGCGCCTGGATCTCGACCACCTTGCCGTCCACGATCCGGTAAAACTCGTGGAAGCGCATATGCACCTGGTGGCCGGTGGGCGGGATGTCGAGCCAGGGCCCCGTCATCACCCCGGTGTAATACCCGCCCGCGCCGACCCAGTCGTCGCCATCTTCGGTATGGCCGGCCATGACGATGTTGTCGCGCCGCTCGAGATCTGGCATCGCTGCGAACAACGCCGCATAGGCCCCGTCATAGAGCCCGTCCGCCCCGGTCATGTCACCCAGGGGATGGGCAAACCGGCACAGCGCGTCGGGCGTGAGCGCCGCTTCCAGCGCGCCGCGCACGCCGCGCTCGGAAAAATCGTACATCGCCGCCCGAAGCGGGGCGATCAGGGCTTTGTTCGCCGTGTGCTGGTCCACGCAGGTTGCTCCTTCATCTCACCAGAAATCCTCCCGGGGTCCTGGGGCAGCACCGCCGGTCTCTTCGGCTACTCGGCCGCCTCGCCGTAGCCGACGTTCTTTCCCCCATAGCGCCGCACCCGCACGTTACATTGCTCGGCATGGCCGACGAAGCCCTCCAGCAGACATAGCCGCGAGCCATAGGCGCCGATCATCGCCGCCGCCTCGTCTGTCGTCACGCGCTGGTAGCTGTGGGTTTTCAGAAACTTGCCGACCCAGAGCCCGCCGGTATAGCGGCCCGCCTTGTTCGTCGGCAGGGTATGGTTGGTGCCGATCACCTTGTCGCCGTTGGCAACGTTGGTGCGGGGCCCGAGGAACAGCGCGCCGTAGCTGTGCATGTGCTCGAGGAACCAGTCGTCGCGGTCGGTCATCACCTGGACGTGCTCATAGGCCATGTCGTTGGCCACCTTCAGCATCTCGTCGTAGGTGTCACAGAGCACCACGTCGCCGTACTCCTCCCAGCTCACACGGGCGGTACCGGCGGTGGGCAGGATCTCAAGCAACCGGTCGCATTCGGCCAACGTCGCCTCGGCGAGCTTCTTCGAGTTGGTGATGAGGCAGGCGGGGCTGTTGTAGCCGTGCTCGGCCTGGCCGAGCAGGTCGGTGGCGCAGATCTCCGCATCCACCGTCTCGTCGGCAATCACCATGGTCTCGGTCGGCCCCGCGAAGAGGTCGATGCCGACGCGCCCATAGAGCTGGCGCTTGGCCTCGGCGACAAAGGCGTTGCCGGGCCCGACCAACAGGTGCACAGGCTCGATCGTCTCGGTGCCGATCGCCATCGCGCCGACCGCCTGGATGCCGCCGAGCACATAGATCTCATGCGCGCCGCCCAGATGCATCGCGGCGATCACGGCCGGGTTGGGTTCGCCCTCGAACGGCGGCGTGGCGGCGATGATGCGCGGCACACCGGCGACCTTGGCTGTGGCCACCGACATATGCGCCGAGGCGACCATCGGGAACTTGCCACCGGGCACGTAGCAACCAACGCTTTGCACGGGGATGTTCTTGTGGCCGAGGATCACGCCCGGCAGGGTCTCCACCTCGACGTCGCGCATGCTGTCGCGCTGTGCCTTGGCGAAGTTCACCACCTGCGCCTGGGCGAACTTGATGTCCTCCATGTCGCGCGCCGACACCTTGGCGATGATCGCCTCGATTTCCTCAGCCGAAAGCCGGTAGCTCTCGCGGTCGTAGCCATCGAACTTCACCGCCAATTCGCGCACCGCGGCGTCGCCCCGCGCCTCGATATCGGCAAGCGTTGCCTCGACCACGGCACGCACCTTGGCGTCGTCCTCGGCGCGTTCGGCTTCGGGTTTGCCGCGCTTCAAATTCTCGATTGCCATCCTGTTCTCCTCACAGCTCGGGCCGGGGGGCCACCCGCTCGCCCCGGTCGAACGTCTCCCAGCCTTCGCCGCCGAACACGTCGACGCCCAGTTGCGCCAACACATGCGGGAAATCGACCATCACCCAGTTGTCGGTGATCTTGCCGTCTTCCACTTTCCAAAAATCCATGTAGCGGATCTCGATCCGCTTGCCGGTGGCGGCAATCCCCATGAAGTCACCGGAATGGGTCGCCTCCTGCCGTCCGAAGGCGGCCGCCCATTCGCCCATGAAAAGCCGCGCCTCGTCGATGCAGGTCTTGTCCGAGAACGCCGCCTGGAACGGGCGCTGCCAGTTGTCCTGGAATTCCTGAAGGCCGGTTTTTGTCCCGCAGCCGGTATTGCCCCTCCAGCGGAACCCTTCCGCGAAGAACTGGCCGATATCGTCGATCCGGTGATCGTTGAGCCCGTCGACCATGCCCTCGATCACCGCGCGGGTCGCGGCGGTTTTCGACAGGTCGGTGTCGCGGCTCAACACCGCCTGTTCCGGACGTGAACCTTTCATGGCAGTCTCCGTTCAGTGCGATGAAGGCCCGTCACGGCCTGAAGAGCCCGCGCCCTCATCCTTTCACCGCCCCCGCGGTCAACCCCGAGACGATCTGGCGTTGGAAAAACAGCACCAGCACGAAGAGCGGCGCGGTGGCCGAGACCACGGCAGCGACGGCGAACATCACGTTGCCTTCCTCGAAGGTCGAGCCGAGGAAACCGGCGATCGCCGGCACCATCGTGCGGTTCGATTCCGACAGCAGCATCGAGGTCACGGCGAAGTCATTGTAGGCGAGCAAAAAGCTGAACAGCCCGGTGGTGATCACGCCCGGCCACATCACCGGGATGATCACGTGCCGGAAAGCCTGAAACTGGGTGCAGCCATCGACCTTGGCGCTCTCGTCGAGGTCTTTGGGAATGTTGAGGAAAAACGAGTGCAGCATCCACAGGGTGAAGGGCTGGTTGATCGCCACGAGCACGATGATCGAGGTCGGCAGATGGCCCCAGAGGTTCCACTGGAAGAACGGCAACAGATAGCCCGACACCAAGGTGATATGCGGCATCGCGCGGAACACCAGCGCAATCATCAAGAGCCAGAACGCATAGCGGTAGCCCGAGCGCGCCAGCGCGTAGCCGCCGAGCGTGCCGAGGGTGAGCGAGATCACCACGGTGAAGATCACGACGATGCCGGTGTTGAGCGCCGCACGCCAGAACTCTTCCTGAACCCAGGCGCCGTAATAGCCCGCGCCGGTGAATGCGCCGCCGGTTTCCACCATCGTGCGGGTGCCCCAGAGCGCGTAGCGCCAGTCGGCCTTGGAGAAGAAGTCGCCCTGCACCTTGAACGAGCCCCACAGGGTCCACAGAAACGGGAATGAGGCGATCACGATCCACAGCAGCACGAAGCCGGTCGACAGGATGAAAAGCCCGCGCGGGGTCTTGTTGACCTTGCTCGACATCAGACCACCTTGCCTTTGAAGTCGCGCCAGGTGCGCAACAGCACCGGCGCGAGGAGAATGGTGACACCGATCACCGTGAGCACCGAGGTGGCGGCGGCTGAATTGAACCGGATCACGTCGCCCTTCAGATCGTTGTAAACGATGATGGACAGCGACGGCGCGTTGGCCTCGGCCGAGAACCCGATGATCGGCTCGAACACCCGGAAATTGTCCATCAGCTGGATCAGCGAAATGAAGATCGCCAGCGGCATCAGGTGCGGGATGACCACGTAGCGGACCTGTTGCCAGCGGCTGGCGCCGTCGATGCGCGCCGCTTCCAGTGTCTCGTGGCTGACCGATTGCAGGCCGGCATAGAACACCACGAAAGCAAACGGCGCCGAATGCCAGACCCCGTAGACAAACAGGGTGATCCAGGTCAGCGTCGGCGAGGCCTTCAGCGACAGGTCGGGATCGTCGAATATCCATTGCAGGGTCTTGCCAATGATGCCCTGCGCGTCGATCATCCAGAACAGGATCAGCGAGCCGATCAGCGGTGTCACGATCATCGGCAAGAGCGAGACGAAGATCGTCGGCCCTTTGAGGGCGGGCGTGACCCGGTTGACGCCGAGCGCAATCATCAGGCCGAGACCGATCACCAGGGGCGTCACCAGGAAGGTATAAGTAAGGGTGAAAGCGATCGCCTTGTAGAGCGGCAGGTTGTAGAGCCGCGAGAAGAAATCGCCGAGCGAGCTGCGCGCTTGCCAGGCTGCGGCCACCTCCGAGGTGGCCAGGTGGCCGCGGTCGAAATAGGTGCCGAGCCCGTTGAACCGTCCCAGCGGTTTCTCTTCGCGCAGCTTGGCCGTCGCCTCGGCATCGACCGAGGTTTGTTCGGTGCAACCGAAGGGGCCGCAGTTTTCGGTGACCACCATGATCTGCTCGTGTTCCACATGCAGCGATTGCACGACAACCGACACCAGCGGCATCGCGATGAACACGAACATCGCGGCCAGCGAAGGCAGAATGAACCAGAAGAAGGTCTTGTGTTTCATCGTGCGTCGGTCCCGTGGCGCAGGGGGGGAGAGGCAGAGCCGACAGCGCCGGCTCTGCCCGCGGGTGGACTACTGCAGGAAGCCCTGTTCCCTGGCCGCCGTGGTGTAGGCCGCCTCGACATCCGTCAGCGCCTGTTCGGCGCTCTCGTTGCCTTGCAGGAAGTCGGTCAGCTCGGCGCCGAGTGCGGTGTGAAGCAGACCCATGAACGGCAGCATCGGATAGGGGCTGGCGCCCGCTTGCGCCGTCGCCGCGACACCGGCCGACGCCGGCCCCGGCGCGTAGGCCGCGCTCAGCCAGACGGCTTCGTCGTTGTTGGCCTGGATCACGTCGTCACCGAGACCCTGAACCAGCGCCACGAAGGTCGCTTCGGCATCTTCGTCGGAGATGTTCTTGGCAATGGTGAAGCCGTCCCACCACAGCGTCGAGGCCGGCGTATCGCCGTTCAGCGTCGGCGCCGCCGCAAGCACGGTCGCGGCGACGACCTCTTCCGACGAGCCTTCCGCGTCGAGGATGCCGCCGCCACGCGAGCCCCAGAGGGTCGCGAGGGCGAGTTGGCCGCCTTCCCACAACGCCTGGGTCGCATTGGAATCGTAGGTCAGGAAATCGGGGTTGGAATAATCCATCAGCGATTTCAACATGTTGAGCGCAGCTATGCCGTTCTCGTTGTTGATCGCAACCTCCGCCGTGCCTGGCACGAAGAAGTCGGCGCCTGTGCCGATATACATGTTCACGAATTCCTCGCCCAGGTTCCACCCGGTCTTGGTGTTCATCGCGAACGGATGATCCATGATGCCGGCAGCGCGGACGGCCTCGGCGGCGGCGAGCACATCGTCATAGGTGGTCGGCGGCTCGACGCCCGCCTGCTCGAGCAGGTCGGCGCGGTAGAACAGGTGCTGGGCGTTGGCCATGAAGGCCACGGCCATGACCTTGCCGTCGATGGTGATGAGCTGGTTCGACTGCAGATCCTGCCCGTGTTTGGCGATCAGGTCGTCGAGCGGGCGGACCAGATCGTCGTTCAAGAGCGGCACGATCGAGCTGTTGGCGACGATGGCGGAGGTGTACTGTGCCGGGTTTGCGGTCAGCGCAGCAACCTGGATGTCGCGATGGTCGGCGGTGAGGTTCGCCTCGACCGTCACCCCGTCGCCGGCGCATTCCTTGGCCTTCGCCACGATCGCCTGGATCGCACCGAACTCGTTGCCGAGGACGTTCACGTTGCCGCCCGAGAGGCCGCATCCGGCATGGGCGCTCGTGGCCATCAGCACCAGCCCTGAGGCCAGCATGGTGTGTTTGAGAAACATGTGCTCTCTCTCCCTGAGTTTGGGTGCGTCTTCGAAGCCCGCACCCGGGTGTCCCGCTGTTTCGCGGGGAAAATGGGGTTAACCCCCGACGCGTTCACCGCTCGCGGTATCGAACAGGTGGCAGTGATCTTTGTGAACCTGGATCGAGGTGGCGTCGCCGATCCCGGCCCGGAAGGTCTTGTCGGCCTTGACCGACACCAGCTGGCCGGCGATCCGCACCGAAACCATCGTGGCGTCGCCGAGAAGTTCGAGCGTGTAGATCGGCGCGTTGAGTTCGCCGCCGCTCTCAACGACGTTGGCGTCTTCGGCACGGAACCCGAGCGTAATCTTGCCGTCGGGCGCGTCGAGGCCCGCGACCTCACAGTTTTTTGCGTGGAACACGCCGGCTTGCATTTCGCCTTCGATGAGGTTCATCGCCGGGTTACCGATGAAACCGGCGACGAAGGTGTTGGCCGGCATGTCGTAAATGTCGGTCGGCGTGCCCACCTGCTGCACGATGCCCTTCTCCATCACAACCACCCGGTCGGCGAGGGTCATCGCCTCGATCTGATCGTGGGTGACGTAGATCGTGGTTACTTTCAGCTCGTGGCTGAGGTTCTTGATCTGCGCCCGGGTCGAAACCCTGAGTTTGGCGTCGAGGTTCGACAGCGGCTCGTCCATCAAAAAAACGTTGGGTTCGCGCACGATCGCCCGGGCGAGCGCCACCCGCTGGCGCTGACCGCCCGAAAGCTCGGCGGGCCTGCGGTGCATGAACTCCCCGAGTTCCACCATCTCCACTGCCCGCATCACCCGTTCGTCATGCGTCGCGGGATCCACGCCGCGCACTTTCAGAGGGAAGCGGATGTTTTCGTAGACGTTCATGTTGGGATAGAGCGCGTAGCTCTGGAACACCATCGAGACGTCGCGGTCCTTCGGCTCGAGATCGTTCACCACCTTGCCGCCGATCAGGATCTCGCCGTCGGTCGCGGTTTCCAGCCCCGCGATCATCCGCATCGTCGTGGTCTTGCCGCAGCCCGAGGGACCGAGCAGCACGAGGAATTCCCGGTCCGGAATTGTCAGGTCGAAATTATCGACGCCGACGAAATTGCCCCAGCGCTTCGAGATGTTGCGAAGCTGGATTTCGGCCATGTCGGCACTCCCGGTGGAATCGATGCGCTATTTTGCATACGCTTGCAAAAAGGCTAGACTTGGCTGTGGCTATTTGGCAAGATTTTTTTGCAAACGCATGCAAATCCCCCCGCGAGAAGGCTGTACGTGACTGATTTCCAAAATGAAAAAGAACTGATCCGCGGGTTCTATTCGGCGCTCGACACGGCCGGACCGACGGACATCCCGGCGGTGATGGCACGGTACGTGGCGCCAGACGCGCTGTGGCGGGGCTTCCACCCGTTCAATGAGCTGACAGGTCCCGAGGCGGTGGCGACCACCTTCTGGGAGCCACTCCGTCGCGCGCTTTGCCGGCTGCAACGACGCCAGGACGTGTTCATGGCGGGGCGCAACGAGATCGACGGGTTCCGCTCGACCTGGGTGGTCTCCATGGGTCACCTGATGGGTCTGTTCGACGCCCCCTGGCTTGGAATCGCGCCGACCGGAAAGATGGCGTTCCTGCGCTATTGCGAGTTCAACCGGGTCGAAGACGGCCGTATCACCGAGACGGCGATGTATTTCGACATCCCGCACCTGATGATGCAGGCCGGGCTCCAACCCTTCCCGCCGCAGACCGCCGCGCATCTGGTCCAGCCCGGGCCGATGACCCATGACGGGCTGCTCTACGACGCCCAGCCGGACGCCGAGGGTACGGCGACGCTGGCCGCGATCAACGCGATGATCAGCGATCTTGGACAATGGCAACTCGACCTGCCGCTGGAAGAGGAGCTGGCGCGGACCTGGCATGACGACATGATCTGGTGGGGCCCGGCCGGGATCGGGGCGAGCTACACGATCGAACGGTATGCAAAGCAGCATTCCGCCCCCTTCCGCGCCGCCTTCACCGACCGTTCCGAGACGCGACATACCTGCCGGATGGCCGAGGGGCACTACGGCGGTTTCTTCGGCTGGCCCAATTTCACCGCCCGCCACGTCGGCGGGTTCATGGGCTTTCCCGGCTCCGACAAGCTTGGCGAGATGCGGGTGATCGACATCTACCGGCGCGACGGCGACAAGCTCGCCGAGAACTGGATCTTCATCGACTTGTTGCATTTCTGGAAAGGCCTGGGCGTCGATATCCTCGCCCGCATGGCCGAAGTGCCGCGCACATGAAAACGGACAGGATCGACGCCCATCACCATCTGTGGGACCTGTCGGCGGTTCACTACCCTTGGCTGATGGCCCGTGGGGTGAACCGGTTTTTTGGCGACCCGACGCCCATCCAGCGCGACTACCTGCTCGACGAGTTTCGCCGCGACGCGGCCGGTTTCGGCGCCTCCGTGCACATCCAGGTGGGCGCCGAAGACCCTCTGGCCGAAGCGCGCTGGGTGCAAGCGGTGGCCGATGCCACCCCCGACTGGCCGCTGGTCCAGGTGGTGTTCGCGGACCTCACCTCGCCCGACCTAAACCCGCAACTCGACGCCTTCGAGGCACTACCAACAGTGCGCGGCGTTCGCCAGATCGTTGGGCGCGCACCGGGTGAAGACGCAGTCACCGGCACAAACGCCCTGCTCGACGACCCCCGCTTTCTCGAAGGCCTGCGCGAGGCCGGACGCCGCGAGTTGTCCTTCGACCTCCAGCTCATCCCCGAACTCATGGACAAGACCGCCCGGGTTCTGGCCGAAGCCCCCGACACCCCGGTCGCGCTGTGCCATGCCGGCTCCCCGCATGATCTCACCGCTGCCGGTCTCGCCGCGTGGGCCGACAAGCTCGCCGCGCTTTCGAACCTGCCGCATCTCACTTGCAAGCTCTCGGGGCTCGGCATGTTCAACCACAGCTGGACCGCCGACAGCATCCGCCCGATCGTCGAGACCTGCCTTTCCCAATTCGGCCCTTCTCGCACGATGTTCGGGTCGAACTTCCCCGTCGACAGCCTCTCTTCCGACTACGCCACCCTCGTCGCGGCCTATGAAGCGCTCATTCCCGAAATCCGGTGGGGTGCGGTCTTCCATGACACCGCCCGGGTTTTCTACCGACTGCCATGAGCCGGGTTTTTCACTTCGAAACGAAGGTTCGACCGGGTTGGATCGACTACAACGGCCATATGCGCGACAGCTACTTCGGCCTCGTCTTCAGCCTCGCGGTCGATGCGTTGCAGGACGAGGTGGGTTTCGACGCGTCCTACCGGGAGGCAACGGGCAACACGATCTACCTGCTGGAAGATCACAAGGTGTACCTGCGCGAAGTCACGCAAGGGGCAGTTGTGCGGGTCGAAACCCGGGTTCTGGGCTGCGACGCGAAGCGGTTTCACCTCTACATGCAGATGTTCGACCAGATGTTCGACCCAGGCGGCGCGCTTGCATCGGTCGGCGAGTTCATGGAGCTGCACGTCGCCCAGCGTCCCGAACCCCGGGCCGCGGCGATGCCCGTGCAGATCCAGGCCCGGCTGCAAGCGGCGATCCCGCCCGCGGCGGAGGTGGCGCAGCTCGAACACCGCGCCCGGGCGATCGGCCTCAGACGGTGACACCGGGCGACGCGGGGCTGCGGGGCTGCGGGGCTGCTGGGCTGCGCTGGTGAGCAAAGGGGGTTGTTTGGCCATAACCGCCCTGCAAACCCGAGACGCCAACTGACACCAACGATCCCGGCGCGCCCCGGCAAAACGCGGCCGCGCAGGCCGCCCGGGGTCGCGGCACGCCCGACCCAACGCGGAACCGAAGAGCTGGTGGCGTCGAGGACGGTCACCGATTTCGACACCCGGCCTGCCACGATAGTGGCCCACCTGTCGCCGCAGGACCGGGGCCGCATCGGCGCGCCTTTGATCGGCATGGCGTTCCCGTGCCCGGGTTTCCGCAGGTTCAGGATCCAGACCCTGTCTTGATCCGCCCCCGGGATGACCGCGCAGCCGCGTCCGTCGACCGGGTTTCGGCACTGATACGGTTTGGGGGGGGCGAGGTTCAGGGCCTCGATGCGGGCGATCCGGTTTTCCTCCAGGTCGACCGTTATGATCTGTTTGTGCGGCCCCTCGGCCCCGCAAAGCCCCCGCCCCGCCACTTGATCGAGACCTGTGCAGCGGGTTGGAAACCGCTGTTGGGATAGATCGGCCGGATGGTCCTCAGGTCGCAAAAGATCAGATCGCCGGCGGCGCTCCAGAAGGCCGCGAACCGGTCTTCGACCCCGTGCAGCGTGTGGTACGGCCGAAGGCCGACAGTGAAGGCCGGGCCGGCCTCCCGGGTCTTGGGTATGACCGGCGCATGCGCGCCAGCCTCGGGGTTCGGGGCGAAGGCCATGCCCGGCCGCTTGGACCCAACGATGTCTGCCGGCACATGCTAGAGCTCGATGGTCGCGGCCAGCCCGGCGGAAAGCGAAAACAGCATCGCCGTGGTCACGGTTTCGCGCGCGCAGCTCTTCGGGGATCAACAGCGGAAAAGGTCGTTCGAAGTCGACCGAGAGATGGCTTTCGCGGCCTGCAAGGCGACCCGCATCGCCGAACGCGCCGCCTTCCTCGGCGCGGTCGTCACCGGGATCTGCCAGGGCACAAGCGACAGCGCACGCGACGGGCCAAGCGATCTCGCAAACGTCGCAGGGTGCCAGCGCCAAAACCGGGACGACCGCTTCGGGTCGCCAGTCCCGCAGCGGGCGGCGGGCGACAAGACAGACCGGGCATCCGGGCGGAGGTCGGTCGACGGCCCGGGGCGTTCCCAGGAGACGGCGTCGAACGCAACGCCGGCGGAGCGGAACCGGCGGGGGAATTCGTGGAAGGTCCTCGCGCTGCGGAATAGGGGACAGATTCCTGGTGTGTGGTTCATCGGAGCACCTCACTGCTGTGTGCGGCCCATGGATGAGGCCGCATCAAGGGTGTCCGGTCCGTATCTGTCGGGTTCGTCAGGCGCTCCGGTTTGACCTCTCCGTCTGCCAGATTTGGCAGCGCTCCGGTCGCTGGCGGATCCGGGTCGTTTCGACTTCGGACTCGACCACCGGGAGGTGTTTTCGGCGCAGCGATTTCGCTTTGATGCAAAACTGTTGAGCACCAAGGACTTACGTAGCCCTGGTGCAGCTTTCCCCGACTCTTGTCCGCAGAACCCCCGGATATGGCCAACCTATCGCGGCGCGGTCACACCCGAACCCGGCTGCCCGGTCACCCGCACTTGGAATAGCCGCAGGCGGCGCAAGTCATGCAGCCTTCGACCATGCGCATCTCGTATTGGCCGCAGCGTGGGCAGGCCGGGCCGCGGTGGGTGCCGAGGTTGACCACATCGGCGTGCGGGTCGGCCTTCAACCCCATCCCCTCGCCTGCGATGAACCCGGTCTCGATCATGTGCCGCTCGATCACCCCGCCGATGGCCGCGAGGATCGAGGGCACGTATTTACCGCCCATCCAGGCGCCGCCGCGCGGGTCGAACACCGCTTTCAGCTCCTCGACCACGAAGCTCACATCGCCGCCGCGCCGGAACACCGCCGAGATCATCCGGGTGAGCGCTACGGTCCAGGCGAAATGCTCCATGTTCTTCGAGTTGATGAACACCTCGAAGGGCCGGCGCAGGCCACCAACCAAAAGATCGTTCACGGTGATGTAGATCGCATGCTCGCTCTCGGGCCACTTGAGCTTGTAGGTTGTCCCTTCCAGCGCGCCGGGCCGGTCGAGCGGCTCCGATATGTAGATCACTTCGGCGCCGAGGTCGCTCTCGGGCGCCGCATCCGCCTTTTCGCTCACACTCAGCACACTCCCCGTCACCTCGTTGGGCCGGTAGGTGGTGCAGCCCTTGCAGCCGGTCTCGTAGGCCTGGGCGTAAACATCCTTGAAGGCTTCGAATGAGATGTCCTCGGGCACGTTGATCGTCTTGGAGATCGACGAGTCGACCCATTTCTGCGCCGCCGCCTGCATCTTCACATGCTCCCCAGGCGCAAGCTGCTGGGCATCGACGAAATGGTCCGGCAGCGGGGTGTCGCCCATTTTCTCGCGCCAGGCCTGGACGGCGTAGTCGACGACCTCTTCCTCGGTCCGGGTCCCGTCCCTTTGCAGCACCTTGCGGCTGTAGGCATAGGCGAAGACCGGTTCGATGCCGGATGAGACATTGCCTGCATAAAGGCTGATCGTGCCGGTCGGCGCGACCGAGGTCAGCAGCGCGTTGCGGATGCCGTGGGCGCGGATCGCATCGCGCACATCCTCGTCCATGTGTTGGAGCGTGCCGGACGCGAGGTAGGCCTCCACGTCGAACAGCGGAAACGCCCCCTTTTCCTTGGCAAGCTCGACACTCGCGAGATAGGCGGCGCGGGCAATCTGGTGCATCCAGGCTTCGGTGCGGGCCGCCGCTTCGTCGGAGCCGTACCGCAGGCCCACCATCAAAAGCGCATCCGCGAGCCCGGTGACGCCAAGCCCGATCCGCCGCTTGGCCTTCGCCTCCCGGGCCTGTGCTTCGAGCGCGAAACGGCTCTCGTCGACGACGTTGTCCATCATTCGCACCGCGGTGGCCACCAGCCGCGCGAGCTCCGCCTCGTCGAGCGCAGCCCCCTCTTCGAACGGGGCGTCTACCAGCCGCGCGAGGTTGACCGAGCCGAGCAGGCAGGCGCCGTAGGGTGGTAGCGGCTGCTCACCGCAGGGGTTGGTGGCGGCGATGGTCTCGCAATAGGCCAGGTTGTTCATTGCGTTGATCCGGTCGATGAAGATCACCCCCGGTTCGGCGTAGTCGTAGGTCGCGCGCATGATCCTGTTCCACAGATCGCGCGCCCGGACGGTGTGGTAGACCTTGCCGCCGAAGGTCAGCTCCCAGGGTCCGTCCGCCTTCACGGCGTCCATGAAAGCATCGGTCGCCAGCACCGACATGTTGAACATCCGCAGCCGGGCGGCGTCGGCTTTGGCCGCGATAAACTGCTCGATGTCGGGGTGATCGCAGCGCATCGTCGCCATCATCGCGCCGCGGCGGGAGCCTGCCGACATGATGGTGCGGCACATCGCGTCCCAGACATCCATGAACGAGAGCGGGCCCGAGGCATCCGCCGCCACGCCCTTCACGTCGGCGCCCTTGGGCCGGATGGTCGAGAAATCATAGCCGATCCCGCCGCCCTGCTGCATGGTGAGCGCGGCTTCCTTCAGCTGGTCGAAGATGCCGCCCATGCTGTCGGGGATCGTGCCCATGACGAAACAGTTGAACAGCGAGACGCTGCGGCCGGTGCCGGCGCCGGCCAGGATCCGCCCCGCGGGCAGGAACCGGAAGTCCTCGAGGGCGTCGTAGAACTCCGCCTCGCGCTCGGGTTCGGACGCGCTCAGCGCGCGCGCGACGCGGCGCCAGCTGTCCTCGACCGAGAGGTCAACCGGCGTGCCGTCAGCCTCCTTGTAGCGGTATTTCATGTCCCAGATCGCTTCGGCGATCGGAGCGGAAAAGCGGCTCATCGGGAGTTCCTGTTCCGTTCACGCGAGACCTTGGACGATACACGGGGGGGTGGCGGCAGGTCAACGTGCGGCCTATATCTTGTCACCGGAGGGCTGCCATGCCGCAACAGATCGTCAATCTCGTCAAACTCTGCGTCGGCTGCGACAGCGTCGAACAGCTCGCGGCCTGGCAGGAAATGCGCGGTGCGGGCGTGCCCGAATGGCAGCCGCGCCATGTCACCCGGATGTGGCCGAAGCGCGAAGCAGAGCTGGTCGCCGGCGGCTCGCTCTACTGGGTCATCAAGGGCGTGATCCTCGCGCGTCAACAGGTGATCCGGCTCGACGAAGTGGTCGGCGAAGACGGAATCCGGCGCTGCGGCATCGTGATGGCGCGCGACATTGTGCGCACCCACCCCGCCCCGCGCCGGGCCTTCCAGGGCTGGCGTTACCTCGCCCCCGGAGACGCCCCCCCCGATCTGCCCGCCCAACGCCAAGGCGACGATGCGTTGCCACCGGAGCTGTCCGGCAAACTCGCCGAAATCGGCATCCTCTGAGAAGGGATTTCGCCGCCCGTGCCGGGCGCCGACCCGGGCCTCGCTGCGCTCGGCATCCGTGATTTTCACTTGGATTCGAGTATTCACGGGGACTGAGGGGGCAGAGCCCCCGCAGTGCAGGAACGCCCGATCCGAAAGCGGACCTGGCCGGGGGCAGAGCCCCCGGCGGGTCGCCCGCGAAGCGGGCGAAACCCCTCAGTACCCCGCAGCGCGGTCCACCAGGTTCAGGAACGGTTCGCCCGCCTCGCCCCGCCGGATGTTCTCGGCGATCACCGCAGCGGCCGTTTCCGGGCGGGTCACCGACGCGAGATGAGGGGTGACGGTCACCTTCGGGTGGGCCCAATATGGGTCGTCCGCGGGCAACGGCTCAACCCGGAAAGCATCGAGCGTCGCCTGTGCGACATGCCCCGCATCCAGAGCCGCGATCAGCGCCGCGTCGTCGATCAGCGCCCCGCGGCCGGGGTTCAGGATCACCGCGCCCGCCGGCAGGGTCGCGAGTGCGGCCGCGTCGAGGATGTTCTCGGTCGCTGGTGTATGCGGCAGCAGCAGCACCAGGATCTGCGCGCGTGCCAGCACCTCGGCGAGGCCCGCGTCGCCCGAGTAGCAGGCCACCCCCTCCAGATCCTTCTGCCGCCGCGCCCAGCCCGCCACGTCAAACCCGAGCCCCGCGAGCGTGAGGGCACAGGCGGCGCCCAACGCGCCAAGCCCGAGCACGCCCACTTTGCGCTGCGAAGCGAGCGGCGGCACGCGGGTGTCCCAGGTCGCGTCGCGCCGGCAAATGTCCGCATCCATCCCGAGATGGTGGCGCAGCACATGGCCGGTGACCCATTCGACCATGCCCTTCGTGAGGCCTTCGTCGACCATACGGGCGTAGGGCATGGTGAGCGTCGGGTTGGCGATGATCGTCTCTACCCCGGCCCAGAGCCCGAGCGCCGCCTTTGCCTTGGTGTAGCCCGAGAGATCGACCTCGCCGTCGAACGGCGCATAGACGATGTAGTCCACTGTCCCGGGCGGGTGATCCTCTGCAAGATCGACCTCGATCCCGAGCGCCGACACCGCCGCCTCGAGCGGATCGCGGTATTCCTCGAACCGCGCGGTGCCCGTGATGAATTGCACTTTTACGATCATTTTGAGCGCGCCCTGTGGATATGCGCCGATTGAACCAGTCCAAATCCGATCATCAGCACCAGCATCGCGGACCCGCCGTAGCTGACCAGCGGCAAAGGTACGCCGACCACCGGGGCGAGGCCCATTACCATCGACATGTTGACCGCGAAGAACAAAAAGAACGTCGCCGCGATCCCCCATGTCACGAGGGCACCGAAGCGGTCCTGGTTGCGGGTTGCCGAGGCCACCGCCACCACGATGATTGCGACATAGAGCGCGAGCAGCGAGGCCGCGCCGATGAAGCCGAACTCCTCGGCGAGCGAGGTGAAGATGAAGTCGGTGTGCTTTTCGGGCAGGAAGTTGAGCCGCGACTGGGTGCCCTGCAGGAAGCCCCGCCCGGTCCAGCCGCCCGAGCCCAGCGCGATCTTCGACTGGGTGATGTGGTAGCCCGCGCCGAGCGGGTCGGTGGCAGGGTCGAGAAAGGTGTCGATCCGGCGGTACTGGTAATCTTTCAGGAGCTGCCATTCGGTCCCGCGCGACATCAGCACCGCCACGACCGCGCCGACACCACCGGCGCCGACGACCATAAAATACAACCAGTGGACGCCGGCGAGAAACATGGTGATCGCCCCGCCCGCGACCAGCAGGATCGCGGTGCCGAGGTCGGGCTGCATCAGCGTGAGCCCGGCGGGGGCGAGGATCAGCGTGACCGGCGCCAGCACCCAGAGGGGCCGCGAGACTTTCGAGATGTCGAGCCAGTCGTAATAGGCCGCGAGCGCCATGATGAGGGTGATCTTGGTCAGTTCCGAGGGCTGAAGCCGCATGAAGCCGAGATCGATCCAGCGCTGCGCGCCCATACCGATCGCACCGAAGAATTCGACCGCGAGCAAGAGGGCGATCGAGACCGCGTAAGCCAGGCCTGCCATGTTGCGCCAGAACCAGATCGGCACGAAGCCGATGACCAGCATGGCCGCGAGCCCCAGGGCGAACCGCTTCATCTGCGGCTCGGCCCAGGTGCCGGCATTGCCGCCGGCCACCGAGTAGAGCATGCCAAAGCCGATCCCGGCCACGGCCGTCACCAAAAGCACCAGCGCCCAGTTGACGTAGAACACCTTGCGAAAGCCCGTCGGCGTCCATTTGACGTTGTACTCGAGATAGCTCACGCCCGGCTCCTCCCTTCGGAGGGCGCCTGCGGGGGCCTCAGCTCAAGCGCGTCGAAGCGGGCACGGATCGTGCCGCGCTGCGACGGCGGATAGGCTTCAAGCGGCGGCACGTCGTCGTAGATCGCCGCCAGCAGCAGATCGCGCGCGATCGGTGCGGCCACAGTCGAGCCGCCCCCGCCGTGCTCCACCACCACCGCCACCGCGACGTCCGGGTTTTCATGCGGCGCGTAGCCGACGAAGAGCGCGTGGTCGCGCCGGTCCCAGGGCAGATCCTCGTTCGAGGTCACCCCGGCTTCGCGCTCCTCGGCGGTGATGCTGCGCACCTGGCTGGTGCCGGTCTTGCCGGCAATGCGCAGGCCCTCGGCGACAACCCGCGACGAAATCGCGGTGCCGCGCTCGTGATTGGTCACCTCGTACATGCCCTGACGGATCGCCGCGAGGTGGCGCGGGTCGATCCCGAGGCTCTCGCCGCCGAGGGCGGGTTGTTCGACCCCGTCGATGGCGCGCACCAGGCGGGGCACAACCCGTGTGCCCATCCCGATGCGGGCCGTCATTACCGCAAGTTGCAGCGGCGAAGACAGCACGAAGCCCTGGCCGATGGTGGCGTTGAGCGTATCGCCAATGACCCAGTCGGCCCCCCGGCTGCGCCGCTTCCACTCGCGTGTCGGCACCCGCCCTTCGGCTACCGACAGAAGCGGCAGATCATAGGCCACGCCCAGCCCGAGCCGGCGCGCCATCGCCGCGATCCGCTCGATCCCGACCTCCTGGCACAGCTCGTAGTAGAAGACGTCGCAGCTTTCGCGCAGCGAGCGGATCAGGTCGACCCTGCCGTGCCCGCCCCGGCGCCAGCAATGGAACCTGCGGTCGGAGACCTCGACATAACCGCCACAGGTATAGGTGTCGTCGAGCGAGATCAGCCCGTCTTCCAGCGCCGCGAGGGCCGTGACCATCTTGAAGGTCGAGCCGGGCGGGTAGATGCCTTGCGACGACTTGTCGGGCAGCGGCCGATAAGGATCGTCGAGCAACCCCTGGTAATCCGTCGACGAGATGCCGCGCACGAACTTGTTGGGGTCGAAGGTCGGCGCCGAAGCCATGGCCAGGATATCGCCGTTCTTCGGGTTCAGGATGACGGCGGCCGCGCTTTCGCCGCGCAGCCGCGCCTCGGAGAAATTCTGCAAGGCATGGTTCACCGTGAGTTGCACATCGGCCCCCGGGATCCCCTCCTCGCGGTCAAGTTCGCGCATCACCCGGCCGACGGCGTTGACCTCGATGCGGCTGGTCCCGGCGTTGCCCCGGAGCCTGTCCTCCAGCTTCGCCTCGACACCGAACTTGCCGATCTCGAACCGCGGGATCTGGAACAAGGGGTCCGGGTCGGTGATCTTCGACAGATCGTAGTCCGAGACCGGGCCGACGTAGCCGACGATATGGGCGAAATCGCCGCCGAGCGGGTAGCTGCGGCTGAGCCCCATCTCGGGGTAGACGCCGGGCAGCGCCGGCGCGTTGACCGCCACTTCGGCCACGTCGTCCCAGCTTACCCTGTCGGCCACCGTCACCGGCACGAACGGGCTGACCTTGCGCATTTCCTCGAGCGCCTTGGCCTGGTCGTCCGGGTCGAGCCAGATGATCCGGCCGAGCCGCGCCATCACCTCTTGCGGGTCGCCCGCGTCTTCGCGCACCATGACGATGCGGTAATTCTGTTCGTTGCCGGCGAGCAGCACACCCTTGCGGTCGTAGATCAGCCCGCGCGCCGGCGGGATCAGACGGATGTTGATCCGGTTCTGGTCGGCCAACATGCGGAACTCGTCGGCCTGGTCGATCTGCAGGAACCGCATCCGGCCGACGAGCAGTCCCGCGAACGCAAGCTGCGCGGTGCCGAGCAAAAGGCCCCGGCGGGTGACCGTGCGGGCGGCCTTTTCCGTGTCGGCGGGAGACCGTCTCATACCAGGCGCACCTCGCTTGCATGTTCGCCGGGGGCCAGCCTGCGGACCCTCAGGCCCCAGACAGACAGGGCCGCGACCGCCGGATAGGCGAGAATATTGACGAAATACCCGAGCGCGACCAGCGCGAAGCCCGGCTGATCGACGAAGAAGACCGCAAGCAGGATCCGTTCGGCCAACAGCATCAGCGCGAGAATGACGCCAACGGTGATCCATTCGGAGAGGAACCCGCGTTCGCGCAACAACCCGGCGCGGGCGCGGATCGCCTCAAGCCCGATCACCGCCAGGCCACTGGCCACGCCGGGTGGACGCAGAAACAGCAGCTCGGTGACCACGAGCAGGGCCGCGAACAGGAGCACCGGCACGAAATCGGGCCGCTGCACCACCCAGGCGAAACCCGCCAGCACGATGAAATCCGGCGGCGGCCAACCGCCCGCGCTGCCGCCCGTCGGCAGGATCCTCAGGAAGACGACCAACGCCGCGATGGCGGCGAACAGGAGCGCATAGGCCCAGCGGTGAAGCGTTGCCGGTGAGATCATCCGCCCGCCTCCGTCTCATTCGGGGGGACCTCGTCGGTGCCCTCTCCGGCAGGCGCCGCCTCGTCGGTGCCCTCCCCGGCACTTGCCCGGTCCGGCGCGCTTGCCTCGGCCGGCACACCCTCGGCGACCGGGGCGAGCACCGGGTTCATCACGATCAGCCCGCCGGCCTCGTGCACGGTCTCGCCCGGGTGCGAGCGCAGCACGCGCAGGAACTCGAGCCGCGAATAGTCGGCCGAAAGCTGCACCCGCAGGCGCCCGTCCGCCCCCGCAACCACCGCCCCCACCAGAAGGCCCGCCGGAAACACCCCGCCGTCGCCCGAAGAGACGACCCTGTCGCCCGGCCGCACGGCATCGCGTTCGTCGAGAAACTCCAGCGGCGGGCGGGGAGAGTTGTCGCCCGAGAGCAGCGCCTTCTGCCCCGAGGGCTGCACGGCGACCGGGATCCGGCTCGACGAATCCGACAACAGGATCACCCGCGCCGTCTGATCGCCGACCCCCGAGATCCGCCCCACCAGCCCGAGCCCGTCCATCGCCGCCCAGCCATCGACCAGCCCGTCGCGAGCGCCGACGTTGAGCAGGACCGACTGGCGGAAGGGCGAGCCCGAGTCGGTCAACACCCGGCCGGTGACGTAGGACAGGCGGGCGTCGAGGCGGACGTTGTTGAGATCGAGCAGACGCGCGTTTTCCTCTTCGAGCTGCACAGCCGCCTCTTTCCACGCCTTCATCCGCTGCAATTCGCGGCGCAGTTCCCGGTTCTGTTCGGCGAGCCGGGTGTAACTCTGGAACCCCTCGGCCAGGTTGACCGCCTTGGTCACCGGGACCAGGGCCCATTCCATGTTGGGCACCACTGCGTCGACCACCTGGGCGCGCAACCGCTCGACCCGGGGGCTGTCGATCCGCCACAGGAAAAACACCGCGAACAGGACAAACACCAAGATCCCCACCAGGATCCGCCTGACGGGGGTGACAAAGTCTTCGGAATGCCGTCGGTTCTTCGCCAATCAGCTCTCCCCGGCACGCCTCGCAAGCCCGCGAGGGTCGCGTGCATACGCGCAGCGTGCGCACGCGCAGGCCCACGCTTTGGCCCTGGGGCCTCAGCTATCGTAGTCGATAACGTGGCGCAGTTGCTTTTCGTATTCCAGCGCCCGGCCGGTGCCGAGCGCGACACAATTGAGTGACTCGTCGGCCACCGAGATCGACAGCCCGGTCTGTTCCCTCAACGCGAGGTCGAGTTCGCCGAGCAGCGCACCGCCGCCTGTCAGCATCACGCCGCGGTCGACGATGTCGGCGGCGAGGTCGGGCGGTGTGGTTTCCAAGGCCACCATCACCGCCTCGCAGATCTGCTGCACGGGTTCGGCCAGCGCCTCGGCGATCTGGGCCTGGTTGACCTCAAGCTCCTTCGGCACGCCGTTGAGCAGATCGCGGCCGCGGATCGACATCGCCACGCCGCGCCCGTCGTCGGGCATCCGCGCGGTGCCGATGGCGGTCTTGATCCGTTCGGCCGTGGTCTCACCGACCAGCAGGTTATGCTGCCGGCGCAGGTAGTTGACGATGCTCTCGTCCATCCGGTCGCCGCCCACCCGCACCGAGCGGGCATAGACGATGTCGCCCAGCGAGAGCACGGCCACCTCGGTGGTGCCGCCGCCGACGTCGACGACCATCGACCCGGTCGGATCGGTGATCGGCATGCCGGCCCCGATCGCCGCCGCGATCGGCTCGGCGATCAGCCCGGCCTTGCGGGCCCCCGCTGTCAGCACCGAGGTGCGGATCGCGCGCTTCTCCACCGGGGTCGCGCCATGCGGCACGCAGACGATGATCTTCGGCTTCGAAAACGTGGTGCGCTTGTGCACCTTGCGGATGAAATGCTTGATCATTTCCTCGGCGCTGTCGAAGTCCGCGATTACACCTTCGCGCATCGGCCGGATCGCCTCGATGCTGCCGGGGGTGCGCCCCAGCATCAGCTTGGCGTCCTCGCCGACCGCGAGCACTTTCTTGACACCGTCCTTCACATGGTAGGCGACCACCGAGGGTTCGTTGAGAATGATCCCCCGCCCTTTCACATAGACCAGCGTGTTCGCGGTCCCGAGGTCGATCGCCATGTCGGACGAGAATATGCCGCTAAAAAGGGAAGGCATCGGTGGTGGGTCTTTCGGTGTGGTCGTGTTCACGAAGGCCAGGGCCGCGGACGCCGCGACCCCCTCGCTTCGGGGCGTATATAAAGACGGCCGATAGGCGTGGAAAGGCCTCGCGCATTCAACGGCGGCAGATTCTCGCCAGCGTTTTCGGACAATAGCAGGCTGACGGGACGATTGTGCATCGTTCAGACCTGCCCTTGCCGGCGATATCCGGGTTGGCTTTAGGCCCCGCTTCGGCTCAGTCCGTGACGCAGGGGCGCACCCGGCGGCCCCAAGCACAGCGCGAGATCTCGGCCACGCGGTCGCGCCGGCCGGACGGCCTCGGCGCGCTGTGGGCGACCGCGCGCCGGTTTCGGAGCAACCGCAGCCTCAGGCAGCCGGTTCAGGTCAGGATGTCCGTCACGGACCGATCATCGCACCCGCGCCGAAACCTTCGCCGCGGGTGTCAGCCGTTTTCCCTATTTCTTGCAGGTGTAACTGCCCTTGAAGACCGGCATGTCCCCGCCCGTCAAAGAATCTTTCGGCCCGAGATCGCCGAGCCTGAAGAACGATCCGAAGGGCGACATGACCGGCAGCGCATCCGGCTTGGAGGAGACATGAGACGCTGATATGGCAGGCACCGCGCCCTCTCCGATTTTGTAGCGCGCGAGCAATTCAGATATCCCTGCGTCACCCAGCACGAAGCTCTTGGACGGTGGCATCCCGATATTGAAGCTCTCACCTGTTTTTTCGAACGTGTAGACCCGCTTGTCCTCGGGACATTCGGCAGCGAACAGCGGGGTCGTCAGCGCAACAAGCGCAATGGTGGACGTGACAATACGATTCATGGAGCATCCTCTTCGCGAGGTTGGTCACCTAGCATGACCGCTGCAAGTCCGACCCATCAACCGTCGAGGACAGGCGTGCCCCACCTTGCAGGACACGCCCGGATTTCGCCCTTCAGATCGCTTCCGGCTTGGTCTTCTCGCGCCGCACCACGAGGTTGTTGAGCGCGTTGACGTAGGCCTTGGCCGAGGCCACCACCGTGTCGGTATCGGACGACGCGCCGGTGACGATCTTGCCCTCTTCCTCCATCCGCACCGTCACCGTCGCCTGGGCGTCGGTGCCGCCGGTGACCGCGTGGACCTGGTAAAGGTTGAGCTGCGCCGTGTGCGGGAACAGCGCCTTGACCGCGTTGAACACCGCGTCGACCGGGCCGTCGCCGGTGGCGGTCACCTGGTGGTCGGTGCCGTCGATCGTCAGCGTGAGATCGGCCGATTGCGGCGCCTCGGTGCCGCAGATCACACGCAGAAACTTTACCTTCAGCTTGTCGTGCGCCTCGCCACTCGCGCTCATCAGCGCGATCAGGTCCTCGTCGAACACCTCCTTCTTGCGGTCGGCGAGTTCCTTGAACCGGACGAAGACGTCCGCGAGTTGGTTGTCCGCCAGGTCATACCCCAGATCGCTCATCTTTGCCTTCAGCGCCGCACGGCCCGAATGTTTGCCCAAGGGCAGCGACGAGGCCGACAGCCCGATGTGCTCCGGCCGCATGATCTCGAAATTCTCGGGGTTCTTCAGCATCCCGTCCTGGTGGATGCCGCTCTCGTGGGCGAAGGCGTTCTTGCCGACGATCGCCTTGTTGAACTGCACCGGGAAGCCCGACACCTGCGCCACCCGCCGCGAGATCTTCATGATCTTGGTCGTATCGACGCCGGTGTGGAACGGCATGATGTCGTTGCGCACCTTCAGCGCCATCACCACCTCTTCGAGCGCGGTGTTGCCGGCGCGTTCGCCGAGACCGTTGATGGTCGATTCGACTTGCCGCGCGCCCGCTTCGACGGCCGCCAGCGCGTTGGCCGTCGCCATCCCGAGGTCGTTGTGGCAATGGGTGGCGAACACCACCTCACCCGCCCCCGGCACCCGCTCCGTCAACATCCGGATGAGATCTGCCGACTCGCGCGGCGCGGTGTAGCCCACCGTGTCGGGAATGTTGATCGTCGTGGCCCCCGCCTTGATGGCAATCTCGATGACCCGGCAGAGATAATCGTGCTCTGTCCGGGTCGCGTCCATCGGCGACCATTGCACGTTGTCGCAAAGGTTGCGGGCGTGGGTGACCGTCGCGTGGATCAGGTCCGCCATCTCGTCCATCGACAGGCCCGGGATCTCGCGGTGCAAGGGCGACGTGCCGATGAAGGTGTGGATCCGCGGCCGGGCACTTTTCTTCACCGCTTCCCAGCAGCGGTCGATATCCTTGAAGTTCGCCCGCGCGAGGCCGCAGATCACCGCCTCCTTCGAACGGTCGGCGATCTCGCGCACGGCGCGGAAATCGCCCTCCGAGGCGATCGGGAAGCCGGCCTCGATGATGTCCACCCCCATGTCGTCGAGCAGCTCGGCGATCTCGAGCTTTTCCTCATGGGTCATCGTCGCGCCGGGGCTCTGTTCGCCGTCGCGCAGCGTCGTGTCGAAAATCAGGACGCGGTCCTGGTCACTGGGCATGTTCATGTCGTCTTCTTTCCTGGAAATCTCAGCCGGTTTGCATGTGGTTTTGCGTGAAGGGGCGCGGATCATGCATCCTCTGAGCGCGCGCGCCGGATGGCACGCTCAGAGGCGGCTAAGCAGAAGCAGCGCGGCCAGCCCGGGGCGCGCGATGGCGCCGGGCGCGGAAGGGATATGGGCCGCGTCGGTCATGGCGGCACTATAACTCCGGGTTCGACGATGAAAACCCCATATTGGGTCCGCAGCCCTGACCCACCCCGCACCAGCGCCGGCTCCGGCAAAAGGCCGCGATATCCCTCGGCGGCGAAGACCCGGCACCCGGGCAGGCGGGCGCCACGCGTGTGGTAACCGCACCGAAAGGCGTTTCGAAACGCCTTGCCCAAGCGCCTTCGAAGGCGCTTTGCACGCGATTTCGAAATCGCGTCGCGGCGGCCCCGAACGGGGCACTGACCGGGGCACTGACCGGGGCACTGACGGGGCGCTGACGGGGGCCATCGGCGCGCCGCGCCATTTTGCCGCGACGCCTTGCCTTGACCTGGAATCATTCCTCTGATCGCGAGAAAGTGCGAAGAC
>Ga0209121_10000291_pt1 | contig 54068 bp, 45 predicted proteins | sample Cruoilmetagenom3_FD_187292 | JGI IMG/M metagenome (GOLD analysis project Ga0209121, IMG submission 187292) | Oil polluted marine microbial communities from Coal Oil Point, Santa Barbara, California, USA - Sample 3 (SPAdes) (version 2) | ecosystem: Environmental > Aquatic > Marine > Oil seeps ... | reverse complement strand
CAAAGATCGTCCCGGTGTGCTGCATAGTTTCAGCGCCGGCCTGGAGACGGGGTTAAAAGCCATCGCGATGAACTTTTTTCTGGGGATCACCGGGCCGGTTACCTTTTCCAATGCGCCGGATCGCAAGGCCATCGTGCGCAACCTGCCGCTGGATCATCTCCTCCTGGAGACCGATTCCCCTTATCTCACCCCCCACCCGCACCGTGGCAAACGCAACGAACCGGCCTATATCCCGCTGATCGCCGAGGAGGTCGCCCGGCTGCACAACACCAGCCCCAAAGAGGTCGCCGAGATCACCTATGCGAATGCGAAGCGCCTCTTCCAATGGGATTGACCGGATTAAATTAATAACAGGCTGCTTTAATTGCAACCCGTTTTTATTTTAATGAACCAAAACCCCTAACGGTCAATATATTCTTTCAGACTATGCTCCACCGCGTAGGCGGCTGCTTCCGCCCGGTTGCTCACCCCAAGCTTGCTCAGGATGCTGCTGACATAGTTCCGCACAGTTCCCTCACCGAGGTAAAGCGCACCAGCAATCTCGCGGTTGGTCTTGCCTTCGGAAACCAGAGCCAGGACATGCTTTTCCTGCTGGCTGAGGTTGGCAAAGGCCGCGGCTTCCTCTTCCTTCACCGCCCGGCGTACTTTCTGGAACACGCGCTGGGTCACAGCCGGGTCTAGCAGGGCTTGACCGCGACAGGCGGCTTCAATCGCCGCAATCAAACCTTCTGCGCCGATCTGCTTGAGGACGTATCCACTAGCTCCAGCCCGAATGGCGGAAAAGAGCATCTCATCTTCGGCATAGGAGGTCAGGATCACCACCCGCACATCCGGCCAGCGTTTGGTGATCTCCTCGCAGGCATCAATCCCGGAGGCACCCGGCAGCCGGATATCCATCAGGACAACATCAGGGTGGTATTTTTCCACCTGGGCAACGGCTTCCTTCGCCGTCCCGGCTTCAGCAACCACCTCAAATTGATCATTGTGCTCCAGCAGGGATTTCAGTCCCAACCGAACAACTTCATGATCATCAACCAGCAAAATGTCTTTCTTTTCCATAGGTAATCCTTAGCTCAGGCTTTTTCATCCCGCTTATAATCCACAAAACGGTAACCCACACCTCTTTCCGTCAGGATATATTTCGGGTTTGATGGATCCTCTTCAATCTTCTTCCTCAAATAATTAATATACAGGCGCACATAATGCGGCTCATCTCGATATTCATAACCCCAGACCTTGGTGAGGATCTGGTCATGGGTCAGCACCCACCCGGCATTGCGCACCAGGTGATAAAGCAGGCGATATTCTGTAGGGCGCAGTTTGACCAGCTTGCCATCCACCCAAACTTCCCGCCGTCCAAAATCAATCTTAAGGCGATCATCCACATCAATCACGCCCTCATCATCCTCGTCCGAAGGCGCACCTCGCCGCAGCACGGCTTTCACCCGGCTGACGAGTTCCCGCGGGCTGAAGGGCTTGGTGATGTAATCATCAGCGCCCAATTCCAGCCCCTTAACTTTGTCATCCTCTTCGCCTTTGGCAGTCAGCATGATCACCGGCACCTGGCTGATCTCGCGGATCATTCGCAGGACTTCAAAGCCATCAATATCCGGCATCATGACATCCAGCAGGACCAAATCAGGCAGCGAGTCCCGTAAGCGGTCCATCGCCTCTGTACCGTTAAACGCTTCAATCACTTCAAAGCCATCTTGTTCCAGGTTCAAACGGATGAATCCCACCATCCGGCGCTCATCATCCACGACCAGGATCCGATATTTCCTTGAGAGTGTTTCCTGCATGCTTCCTCCTGTAATAAACCCTAGGCAATCCTCTTGACCAGCACCACGGAGATATTATCCGGGCCGCCGGCCTGATTGGCCGCATCCACCAGAGCACATGCTTTCTGATCCAGATCCAACCCATCATCTTCCAGAATGACTTTTAGAGCTACCTTATCCACGACACCCCACAGGCCATCAGAGCAGATCAGGATCAAATCACCTTTTTTCAGTGTAAACTGATCCAGGTCTGGTTCCAAAGCGTCGGTCTGTCCCAATGCCCGGTAAAGGACATTGCGTTGGGGATGCGTGGCAGCATCCGCTTCAGTGATCTCACCCAGATCCACCAGGCGTTTGACCAGAGAATGGTCCTTGGTGGACAGGTTTAGTTTGCCATTTTCTGATAACACGTATAACCGGCTGTCACCCACATGGGCAGTGAACACCCGATCACCCAGGATCAGAGCCAGGGTCAGGGTCGTGCCCCCGCCGGGGACCCGCTGGCTGATCAGGGCCTGGGCCTTTTTGACAGCCTCTTGCAAGAGGTCCTTCACTTCCTGTTCAGTAAACCCCTTACGTTCAAAGATCTGCGTTTTGAGCAGCTTATCCAGCAGGGAAAAACCGGCCCCCTGTACGGCCAGATGACTGGCGACTTCACCACTCTGGTGCCCGCCCATGCCGTCTGCAACGATGTAGAGACCCATTGCCAGGCCAGGATCAATCCCATCCAGATAGGTGTTAACGATAAACAGGGTGTCCTCATTATGCGTCCGTTCTCTGCCGGTCGACTGGCATGTGGCAACCATGTAAGGCAAACCGGATTTGTCCGGCGTGATCATCAGGTGATCGCCAGTATTCACCTGCATCGTGGGAGAATCTGAATTCCATCCCCCTTCTGATCTTTCATTGAAAATTTTTTTAAAAAAGTCAAACATCAGAATCTCCGAGGCTAATTTGCCCACACGACCATTATTTTACTGGATAACACCTGCCAAATCCAAAACGCAGCCACAGACCTATTGATCTTCCTCCTCAAGCGGCGCCAGAAAATCACCGGCGGACCAGCCGCTGCGGGTCTGGTCATAAGGCGCTTCCAAATACCACCAGGTGTACCCATCAACCTCCACCGGACCATCAACCACCAGGAAAACCTCGGCATCCAACGCGGTGAAATTAACCGTCCCGCTCAATCCAGGCTCAGCCCGCATGCGTAACCCCGCCCCATTTGTACCGGTCACCTTGACATAGGCGCCTATGCCAATCACACCGTCCGGTAAAAAGAAAAGACTGGTGGGCGTCGGTGACGCCAGGATAGCAGTTGGCAGGGGCTCCGGCGTTTGGGTGGGCGCGGCAACCTTGGTCACCTGCGGTGTAACCAGCTCATCTGGATTATCACTCCGGCCGAGAGTCAAAATCGCAATTGCGGCCAAAACCAGCCCGACCAGCAGAATTGCCGCTGTTAACAGCGTTATCGGATTTAGAAAGGCTTTTAGGTCGATCTTTTTTGATTTCATTGAATGCTTGCTTTAATATTTTCATCGATTTTTTGATTTCCATTTAATTATAGCCCAAATCAGTCCGAATTGGACCAAATCCCCGTCCACCTCTCTAAAGGGGTAAAATAATGTAAAATTGGCATAATTAGGATTGATTGAGGTTATTAGTCATTTTATGGAACAACCTACTCTTTTGAATGATCGCTATCGACTTCTCGAGCCCCTCGGTTCGGGTGGTATGGCCGTGGTCTACAAGGCCATGGATACCATGCTGGAACGAGTGGTCTCTGTGAAGATCCTAAAAGCGGATTATGCCAAGGATGAAGACTTCCGGGAACGCTTCAAGCAGGAAGCCAGAGCCGCGGCAAATCTCTCTCACCCCAACATCGTCACGGTGTACGATTTTGGTGTGGATGAGGACCAGGTCTTTATCGTGATGGAATACATCAATGGTACCGATCTGAAGACCCTGATGCGCGACAAGGGCCATTTCAGTGTCGAGGATACAGTGGGGCTGATGGCCCAGGCCTGCGCAGGTGTCGGATATGCCCACCGGGCGGGTCTGATCCATTGCGACATCAAACCTCACAACATGCTGGTGTCAAAGGACTACCGCCTCAAGGTGACCGACTTCGGGATCGCCCGCGCCCTAGCCACCATTCACCCGGAAGAACATAGTGAAATCGTCTGGGGATCCCCACACTACTTCTCGCCTGAACAGGCGGCCGGCAGCGCGCCTTCCCCCGCTTCAGATGTCTATTCACTGGGCATCATCCTTTATGAAATGCTGACCGGTCAGCTTCCCTTTGAAGCCAGCGACTCAACCGAACTGGCGCGGATGCACCGCGAGGTGCCGCCCCTGCCGCCCCGGCGGATCAACCCCGCCATTCCTGAGGCTCTAGAAGAGATCACGCGTAAAGTCCTGGCCAAAGAACCTTCCTCCCGTTATCGTACAGCAGACCAGCTCGGACGCGTCCTGCTCTCCTTCGGCGGCATCGTGACCGATAAAACCGGTCCAATTGTGCTCCCCCAGGCCAAGAACGATAAGACTCCTTCTCTGGATCGCCCTTATTATTCCCCAGACAACCAGGTCGCCCCACTTGACGAAGACTTCCCAACGGGTTTTGAGGAGGATGAGTTTGAAGAAAGTGAAGCCACAGGGATCGACTGGGTCACCTGGGGACTCGGGCTGCTGGCCTTCACCACCGTTTTGGGCCTGGTACCTTTCTGGTTATTTATCTACTTTTCAATCCGACCTTAAATACACAAGAACGCAGGTTTATGATGAAGCCTTATATTATCGCCCCCTCAATCTTATCCGCAGATCTCAGCCAATTGGGAAATCAGGTGCAGCAGGCTGTCCAGGCCGGCGCGGATTGGATTCACGTTGATGTCATGGATGGCAGTTTTGTTCCCAATATTTCCTTTGGCCCAAGCATCGTCAAGACCCTCCGCCAGGTAACCGATCTGCCTCTGGATGTCCACCTGATGATCGTTGAGCCGGACCGCCACTTGAAGGCTTTTGCCGAGGCTGGTGCGGATCACCTCACCGTGCATTACGAAACCTGCCCCCATATCCACAGAACACTGCAAAACATCCGTGATCTGGGTGTTTCACCGGGGATTACGCTTAACCCCGGCACACCGGTCACCGATCTGCGTGAATTGACCCACGATTTCAATCACATCCTTCTGATGACGGTTAATCCGGGTTTTGGAGGGCAATCCTTTATCCCAACCATGCTGGATAAGATCCGCCGGACCAAAGCCTTGTTGGAAGCCACCGGTTCCGAGGCCATAATCCAGGTGGATGGCGGCATTGATCACGCTACAATTCGGGGATGTTTTGAGGCAGGTGCAACCAACTTTGTTTCCGGTTCTTCCATCTTCAATCATCCGGATGGAATCGCCGCCGGCATTGACACTCTGAGGGCCGCGCTGGCAGATTAATCCTTAAAGCAAAAATCGCGGCGATTGCCGCGACTATTGCTTTCTAAATGGGTTAACCCTATTTAGAGGATTTAACCAATGTCCGGATGCAACGAGTGCACAAAGTCTTTTTTACTGTCCGGCCGTTCTCATAAACGGAAACAGTTTGAAGATTTGGTTTGAATTTCCGGTTGGTTGCCCGCATCGAGTGGCTGCGGTTATGACCGAAGGTGGTCTTTTTTCCACAATTCTCGCAGACTGCCATGATGTCGTCCTTTCACATCTTTAAGTTATAATGACTGATTGAGTTGGGTGGTTCGTACACCCAAACAGCGAATTATTTTACCATAATCTTACACGAGTGACAAGCAAACCAAGGTGATAAGAAATATGTCCGATAAAGAAACACGACACAATGAATTAGGAAGCATCCTGATCCAAAAGGAAGCGATCGCTTCCATTGCCAGACAGTCCACCCTCACCTCCTACGGCGTTGTGGGCCTCGCACCGAAAGACCTGATTGAGAATATCCGTCAGGTCATCAAGCGCGATGCTAAATATGGCGTGGATGTGACTTTTGACCATGATGGATTGATCATAGATCTATACATCGTGGTGGAATATGGCACACGGATCAAGTCCATTACCAACAGTATTGTAAATAGTGTAAAATACAACGTCGAAAAAACGGTCGGGGTCCCCGTGCGCCGGATCAATGTACATGTGCGCGGCCTGCGGATCAGCAATATGGATTGACGGACCCATATTAAATATCATTAGAATTTTATCGCGTCAAATTATCTTTGGAGCATTATGAGTACAGCCGAATTGACAAAGTTGAGTGCTGAAGAACGCCACAAATTGGTTTCAGTACCGATCGATGGACAGGGTTTGAAAACCTTATTAGAAGCGGGGATGATCTGGCTGAAGACAAATCAGCAGAACGTGAACAGCCTGAATGTCTTTCCAGTTCCCGATGGCGACACCGGCACCAATATGGTCCTCACTATGCGGGCGGCGTTTGATGAGGTCTCCAACTCCGGTACCAACAATGCCAGCGAACTGGCCCATGCTATTGCCCGGGGTGCCCTGATGGGTGCTCGAGGCAATTCAGGCGTGATCCTCTCACAGATCTGGCGTGGCTTTGCCCGCGCGCTGGATAGCGAGAGCACCATGAGTGTCAAACTCCTGGCTGAAGCCCTGGAAGAAGCCAAAGTGACCGCTTATAAAGGCGTCGTCCGGCCTGTGGAGGGCACGATCCTAACTGTCATCAAGGACATCGCAGCCCAAGCAGAAGCCTCTGTGCAGCGCACCGATTCCTTCACGGAAGTCCTGGTGGATATTGTTGAAGCCGCAAATGCCTCTGTACAACGAACACCTGACCTGCTGCCCATTTTGAAACAGGCGGGTGTGGTCGATTCGGGCGGAAAGGGTCTCTTCTGTATTTTCGAAGGCATGTGGCGCTTCCTTAATGGGGATGCGCTGGATAAGCCCATTACGGAAGTCCTGCCCCTCTCAGAAATGAATTTGGACAATGCGATGGAAACAGTGGAGCCGGGTCAGGATTACGAAGTTGTAATAGACTTCACACCCAATGATGGCTTCAACCTTGAAAATTATTATGAATCCCTCGAAGAGATTGGTACATCAATCCAAGTCGGCGAAGGTGACGGCATGTACCGCATGCATATCCATGTCCCCACAGATAATCGCTACGAGCCAATTGATTTCACCATGGGTTTGGGCACGATTCAGAAGGTCGCCATCGAAAACCTTCTGGCCCAGATGGATGAAAAGAAGAATCAAAAGAATCCCAAGATCAAACTAGCCCAGGTCCATCCCGATGAGATCGCTGTGGTGGCCGTTTCGCCCGGTGCAGGGCTGACTCGCATTTTTGCCAGCCTGGGCGTGGCGTCTATCATCCATGGCGGCCAGACGATGAACCCCTCCATCAAGGAGATCCTGGCCTCATTTGAAGACCTGCCCACCGATAAAATCATTATCCTGCCTAATAATAAAAATATCATCCTCGCGGCCAATGAAGCAGCCTCCATGACGGTCAAGAATGTCGCGGTGATCCCAACAATCTCCATCCCCCAGGGTCTCTCGGCCACGTTCCGGTTGATCCCGGATGGCAACTTTGATGAGATCGTTGGAGACATGAAGGAAGCGATGACAGAAGTGGAAACCGGTGAGATCACCATAGCCACCCGGACCGTAGAGATTGACGGTGTCCAGGTGGAAAAAGGCCAGGTGATCGCCCTGCACAACGGTAAACTGGTCGCCTCCACTAGTTCTATTGACGAAGCCTGTGAGCAACTGCTGGTGGTCACTAAGGCTGAAGAATATGAGCGGATCACCCTCTTTTTCGGTGAAGATATGAAACAAGCGCAGGTCAACCTACTGGCTGACAAAATCCGCTCCATCTATCCCGACCATGAAATTGAGGTCCATGAAGGTGGCCAACCTCATTATCAGCTGATCATTGCGATTGAATAATCATTATTCATTGACAAAAGAAACAGAACCCCGCCAAGCTCGGGGTTCTTGATTTAAACTTATGTCTACACGTTTTTGCTTTACCAAACAGCACTCCCTGCGCAACTCACCAGGATATATTATGATTATGGGATGAATTGCGTTAAAATGAATGCACTATTGGTCTATTAAGGTATCATCATAACTATGGCTCAAGCAACTGAAAAACTCTATAAGATTTTTAAACTGGAAGCTGAACTCAACTACCAAAACCGGGCTGTTGTAGGAGGATTGGAGAAATTTACCGATTCCTGGGCCGGTGAAGCCCGCGCGGAAGGTATGGATGAAGCGCTAATCCTGCAGGTCTCAAAGATCTTGAAGAACTACACCAACCTGCCGATTGAAGAACGGGCTGGCGCGCTCAAGGAAATCGGCAGGATTCTGGATGTGGCCGGCATTAAGCATCTGCCGGAGTCAGCGGAAGAACCTGAGCAACCCGCAGAACCCCAGCAGCAGGAAACCCCGAAACCCGCCCCCAGGAAACCAGCCGCAAAGAAATCCCGGGGGACAACCACCAAACGTCAAGCTGCCCCAGCACCCCTGCCGGCATCCGATGCGCTGCAGGGCCTGAAAGCCCCGACAATTATCGTGCGCGGAATCGGCGACAAGCAAGCTGAACTTCTGGCGAAACTCGGATTGAACACGGTTGAGGATATGCTCTACAACTTCCCCTTCCGGTATGATGATTATTCTGAAATGAAATTGATTCAGGACCTCAAATTTGGTGAGGAAGTAACCATCCTGGCTTATGTCAAATCCATCAAGACTTTCAAGACGCCCAACAGCAATCGCAAGATCACCCAGGCCATCGTAACCGACAGCACCAGCGCTATCCAGCTGATGTGGTTCAACCAGGAATATCAGATGCGCTATCTGCGTAAGGACATGTTCCTTTCGATTTCCGGCAAGGTTGAACAATATATGGGCCGTTTGGTGATGTACCATCCTGAATATGAACAGGTGGAAAAGCAGCAGCTCAATACCAACCGAATCGTACCGGTCTATGGCCTGACCGCGAAGTTAAGCCAGCGTTGGCTGCGCCGCACCATGCATAACGTGGTGAGTTATTGGGCGCCCAAAATTCCTGATTTCGTCACGGAATATATCCTGGCTAATGCGGAACTGATGGACCTTTCCACCGCATTAGTGCAAATCCACTTCCCGGATGACAAGCCCAGCCTGACCAAAGCCCGCTACCGGATTGCCTTTGACGAGATCTTCCTGCTCCAACTGGGCGTCCTGCGTCAGCGGCGGGATTGGGTCACCCTGACCAGTCGAACCTACAAAGTTGACGAAGACTGGCTCGTTCAGAGATTTGAGAAATTGCCTTTCAAACTCACCAATGCCCAGATGCACGCCCTGACGGATATCCGCCAGGACCTGATTTCCGGACACCCCATGAATCGCCTGCTGCAAGGCGACGTCGGCTCCGGGAAAACGATCGTTGCCGCGCTTGGGATGAGCATGGTAGTCCAAAACGGTGCCCAGGCAGCCATAATGGCCCCCACAAGCATCCTGGCGGAGCAACATTATGCCAGCCTGAAACGCCTGTTGGTCTCAGAGGATGAAAATCCATTCATCCAAGAAAAGGAAATCCGCCTGCTGATCGGCGATACACCTGCCAGCGAACGCGAGGAAATCCTTGCCGGTCTGGCAGACGGTACGGTGAAGATCCTGGTCGGCACGCATGCCCTGATCGAAGGCCCAGTGACCTTCAAGGATCTGCAAATGGTTGTGGTTGACGAGCAGCATCGCTTCGGGGTTGCCCAAAGGGCGGCCTTGCGGGAAAAGGGCGAAAATCCCCACCTGCTGGTAATGACTGCGACGCCTATCCCCCGCTCCCTCGCATTGACCATCTACGGCGATCTGGACCTCAGCGTCATGGATGAGATGCCGGCCGGCCGCCAGCCTGTCAGCACCCACATCCTCTATCCCACCGAGCGGGAACGAGTCTATACCCTGATCAAGTCCCAGGTGAAGGAAGGACATCAGGCCTTCATCATCTATCCATTGGTTGAACAGGGTGAAAATGAAGAGCAGATGGCAGCCGTGGAAGAGCAGGAACGACTTCAAAAAGACGTGTTCCCTCATCTCCGGGTCGGCCTGCTGCATGGACGGCTTCGCCCGGATGAGAAAGACACCGTGATGAAACAATTCCGGGATAAGGAACTGGATGTGCTGGTCTCCACTTCGGTGGTTGAAGTGGGCGTGGATATCCCCAATGCCACAGTCATGCTGATTGAAGGTGCTAACCGCTTTGGTCTGGCGCAGCTTCATCAATTCCGCGGCCGGGTTGGCAGGGGGACGGATAAGTCCTACTGCATCCTGATCCCCGAAACCAAAGACGCAGCGGAAAATGAACGCCTGCTTGCAATGGAAAACACCAACGACGGCTTTGCATTGGCTGAACATGATTTGAACCAACGCGGTCCCGGTGAATTCCTCGGGACCCGTCAATCCGGGTATACCAACCTGCGGCTGGCAAACCTGACTGATATTCACCTGATCGAAAAAGCGGCCCATTACGCCAAACTGGTTTTTGAAAACGATCCCGAATTAACATCACCGGAACACCAACTGATGCTGAACGCCCTCAACCATTTCTGGCCTGTGGGCGAAGGAGATTTAAGCTGAAATGACAACTGTTGTATTTCCCGGAACCTTTGACCCCATCCATTATGGTCATATCAATATTGCCAAACGCGCTGCGGATCTGTTTGATGAAGTGATCGTGGCGGTTTACGCTCGGGAACAATCCAATATTCTCTTCTCCCCCGAAGAACGCCTGGCGCTGGTCGAGGAATCCTTCAAGACCATAGGCAACATCAGTGTGACTGCTTATACGGGACTGACAGTGAAATTTGTTAAGGACATCGGCGCAAGGGCAATGATCCGGGGGCTGCGGGTTTTTTCAGATTTTGAATACGAATTCCGGATGGCCCTGGCCAACAACCGGCTGGCACCGGAGATCGATGTGATTGCCCTGATCACCTCGGAAGAGCACACCTTCCTTTCCTCCACAACAGTCCGTGAAATTGCGGCATTAAACGGTGATGTCTCCAGCATGGTTCCACCTCATGTGGAAAAAGCCCTTATGGCGCGCTTTCAAACCCTGGGACAGGACCAGGACATAGTCCCCCTGACCTCCTTGCGGGATTGATTCACAAAAGAACCGGAATATGTTAATATTGGTATAAGGCTTGCAACGTTAACGATGACAAAAATGAGTGGAGGATGTCATGGATATACTACATCTAGTTGATCGGTTGGAAGAGCTCTTCAATGAGAGCCGTCCCGTCTGGTTAACCCATAGTGTCATCGTGGATGAGGATCGTATGCTGGACTTGATCGATCAAATGCGGGTTGCTATACCCGAAGAGATCAAAAAAGCACAGCAGATCATTGCCCAACGTGATCGCATCATGGCGCAGGCCAAGGAAGAAGCCAACCGGACCATTTCGCTGGCGCGGGATAAGGCTGAAAGGAGCTTGGATGACAACGAATTGATCCTGACCGCCAACAGTCAGGCCAAACAAATCGTTGAACGTGCCCATCAGGAAGCCGCGCTGACCCAGCATGAAGCTGACCAGTATATCCTCGATTCCCTCAACAAACTGGAATTGGATCTCGACCGGCTGCTTTCACAAGTCAGGAATGGAATCACGACCCTGAAAATGGAATCCCATAATCAGGCCCCACCTGACGAAGCGCAGTCCCCTATGGAAAACGGTCTGCTCTAATCGAAACAGAAATTAACTAACCTGCCGCAGCATCTGATTTTTCAGATGCTGTTTTCTTTTTAGGTTTACGCTTGGTTGGCTTGGTCTCCTGCGGCGCATCATATAGGGCAACTGGTAAAACCTGGTCCATGTGCGTCACGAAAACCAGCTCCAGCTCCTTCAACACGCTTCGGGGAAGTTCCTCAAGGTCCTTCTCATTACGAGCCGGCAGAACCACCTTCTTTAACCCAGCCCGGTGGGCTGCCAGCACCTTCTCCTTCACACCACCAATCGGCAGAACCCGCCCACGCAGGGTGATCTCACCGGTCATGGCGACATTGTGATAGCTGGGGCGATTGGTCAGCGCAGAGATCATCGCAGTTGAGATCGTGATTCCAGCGCTGGGGCCATCCTTGGGGATAGCGCCCTCCGGTACATGGAGATGCACATCAATATTCTCGAAAATCTCAGGATCAATCTCGAGGATATCCGCCCGGGATTTAATATATGACAAGGCCGCTTGAGCGGATTCCTGCATCACATCCCCAATCTGCCCGGTGATTTGGAGGTTTCCCTTGCCATCCATGGTCAGAACCTCCACTGGCATGATCTCGCCCCCATTCTCCGTCCAGGCCAGAGCGGTTGCCACACCCACTTCATCGTCTCCTTCAGCCTGAGTTTCAAAGAACTGCTGGGGACCGAGGAATTTCGTGATGGCTGCGGGGGTGATCCTTTTGGGATAATCCTTCTTTTCCGTTTTCATTCGGGCGATCTTCCGCAAAACACGTCCAATCTCCCGTTCAAAATTGCGAACCCCAGCTTCAAAGGTATATTCCCGAATGATCTTGCTCAATGCGGCATTGTGGAAAGTGATACCTTCGTTCTCCAGCCCAGCCTCTTCCAATTGGCGTGGGATCAGGAAACGCTTGGCAATTTCCAGTTTCTCCTCCAAAATATAACCCGAGAATTCGATCACCTCCAACCGGTCTAATAACGCCGGCGGGATGGAATTCAGGCTGTTGGCGGTCGTGATGAAAATCACCTTGGAGAGGTCATAATCCACTTCCAGATAGTGATCTGAAAAAGCGTAGTTTTGCTCCGGGTCCAGAACTTCCAGCAGGGCCGATGAGGGGTCACCCCGGAAATCAGCGCCCAACTTATCAATCTCATCCAGCATGAAGAGCGGGTTATTGGTCTGTGCTTTGCGCATGGTCTGGATGATCCGGCCGGGCATCGCGCCGATATAGGTTCGCCGGTGCCCCCGAATTTCAGCCTCATCGCGCACGCCGCCCAATGACAGGCGGACAAACTTCCGCCCGAGAGTGCTGGCTATCGATTTACCAAGTGATGTCTTGCCTGTGCCGGGAGGACCCACAAAACAAAGGATCGGCTGACGCGGTCGGGTCGGCTTCAGGCTGCGGATCGCAATGTATTCAATGATGCGATCTTTCGGTTTCTTCAACCCATAATGATCCCGTTCCAAAACCTCATTGGCATGGACGACATCGAGATTGTCCTCACTGGAACGATTCCAGGGCAGTTCCACGATCCAGTCCAGATACGTTCGGATAATGCCCACCTCGGGCGCCATCGGCGGCATCTGCTGCAGCCGCTCCAGTTCACGCCCGGCCTGGAGCCGGGCCTCATCGGGCATATCCTTTTCCTTGATCATCTTTCGCAGTTCAAGGATCTCCTCAGTCCAGATATCGCCTTCACCCAACTCGGTCTGGATCGCTTTCATCTGCTCCCGCAAATAGAACTCCCTGTGCGACCGGTTCACTTCCGTTTGCACCTGCGCCTGGATCTCATCCTCCAATTCGAGGACATCCAGTTCTTCCGCCAGAATCTGATTGATGCGTTGAAGCCTGTCAGCCGGATGGAAGAGCACCATCAATTCCTTGCGCAGGTCATTATCCAGCGAAAGTGATGTGATGATCATATCGGCCAGCCAGGAAGGGTCATTGATATTCATTGAAAAGAGCTGGGCCTCATCCGGAATGGAATCGTTCAATTCTACACAGCGCTCAAACAGGCTGCGCGCCGTCCGCATTAGGGCCGTCATCTGGCGCGTCATCCGGAATTCATCCTGAATAGGTCGGGTTTCGACGATCATGTAAGGCTCTGTTTCGAGAATATTCACGATCTCTACCCGGCGCCGTCCCTGCACCAGTGCGGAGTGGTTACCTCCCTGCATGTTCAGCAACCGCCCAACAGCCAGTTCCATGCCGACCGGCAAATACTGGCTCATCAGGTCGCCCTCTTTGCCTTCATCTGAAAGGAAGAGCGCAATCGCCGTCTTGTTCTGGCCCTGGGCAGCTTCGATGGCTTTGGGGCTGATCTCATTGCTGATAAATATCGGTGAGATCATGTGCGGGAACACCACAACATCCTTCAGGACGAATGCCGGACTGACAAACAAGCCCTCTTCATTCACATCGCGGTCCGCGATCCGGTAAAGCTCTTCCGTCCGCTGATGGATATTGCCCATCAGGTCATTATCATCTTCCGATGGCGGGAACCATTGTTCGTCATTCATAATCTCTCCAATAATAGGTTATTAATAATAAGTTCTTGGATGGAATAATTTTATCATCCCGAAATATCAGTTTTAGCCTGTGACAGAATCTCACAAGCTGCAGCGGCGATAAAGACGCTCCCCGCAATCAACACCACGGCCTCACTCCCCGCCTCGCGGAGAGCCTCAGCCAGCGCATCTTCCACAGGGACGATCGCTTTGGCAGCCCGGCCGCTGCGGTGAACCATATCCACCAGTTCATTGGCGTCATAGGCTCGGGGGTGAACGGATTGGGTAGTGATCACCTGCCGTACCCGGGGAAGCAGTTCCTGAAACATCCCGTTGACATCCTTATCCTCCGAAGCACCGAAAACCAGCACAACCGGAAGCCCGGGGAAATAATCATCCATCGCCTGCCGCAGTCGAAGGGCCGAATAGCGGTTATGCGCCGAATCCACCACCACAGGCGGTGACTTCCGTAAAACCTCCAACCGTCCTGGCCAATCCACAGCGGCAAAACCGTCCTGATACGCCTGCTGGCTCAACTCCAGCCCGAATTTCTCAGCCGTCTTGAGTGCAGCGTAAGCTGTTGCCGCGTTTTCCACCTGGTGAAATCCGAGGAGCGGAATGTGAAACCGAAGCGGACTCCAAAGGTCTCTGCCGCCACTTTCGATGAATTCATCCACCATCGATTGCTCATCAGGGGTCCAAGCCAAAAAGGTCTGGCCGCCAAGACTGTGAGAATCGGCTGCAAAGAGATAATCCCGCCCAACCTGGATCATCGGGGCGCCGCGCTCTGCGGCGAGTTGCTCCAGCTTCAAACGGGCTTCTTCTTTCTGGGGTGCTATAACAACCGGCCGGTCGGGCTTGATGATCCCACCCTTTTCCCCGGCGATCTCGCTGAGCGTGTCACCTAGAATCTTGGTATGGTCATAGGAAATGGATGTGATCACGGCCGTGATCGGGTCAACGATATTTGTGGCGTCCAGCCGTCCCCCCAAACCAACCTCAAAAATTGCATAATCCACTTTCTGGCGGGAAAAGTGCAGGAATGCCAATGCCGTGGTCAACTCAAAGGTCGTGATCTGGGGAACCACCTCGGTGACCGATCGAATCACATCCACCAGGGAAACCAAATCTTCGTGGCTGATCTTCTCGCCATTGATTCGGATCCGCTCGGTGAAATCCACCATATGCGGAGAGGTATACAGCCCAGTCCGGTAGCCCTGCGCCTTGAGAATACTGGCGCACATCGCTGAAACCGAACCCTTGCCTTTGGTGCCGGCCACATGGATAATGCCATAGTCCTTTTGCGGGTCACCCAAAAGGGACATGAAATGGCGCATCCGGTCCAGATTGAATTTCTCGGCGGCATTCCGAAAATTCCTTTTCAAACTGTAATCGATAAAACTATAAAGAAAATCCAATGATTCCTGGTAACGGGTTTCTAAATCCTGCATCTTTTTCCTTCTCAACAGATGTAATTTAAGTGAGTTTATTATATCCCCTGCTGAACAACATCCAAAGCCGTTATTTGGTGATTGCCCAATCTGTCAGCTATTCCATAAATGATAGAATATCGGTATAACTAACGGGGTATTCGGCCAATGGAAATAGAACCCCGGCAGGTCACTTCGGCCAGGATCGTCCTTTTCCGGATATTTCTTATAATTTGGCTCATCTGCGGTTACAATAGACCCCAGACCATTGAATATGACGATACCTTTTCAAGGAAGGCTTTATGGCAGGACTCTCACACGAACTCGGAATAGACCTGGGGACCCTCAACACCAGGATTGCAGAAGGCAAGGATATTCTCATCCAGGAGCCAACCGTGGTCGCCATCCTTTTGGATGAGCTAAAGCTGGTGGAGATCGGAAAATCCGCCCTGGATATGCTTGGCCGGGTTCCTGATACCATCGAAGTCAACCATCCGATGCGCTTTGGCGTTATCGCAGAGTATGAAATCGCTGAAAACCTGCTGCGGGAACTGGTCCGGCGGGTGACCGGACGGATGCTACTCTTCCGCCCCAATTTAATGATCACCATTCCCTACGGCATCACTAGTGTCGAGCGGCGCGCAGTTTATGAAGCTGGTCTGGGCGCAGGCAGTCGGGATGTAAACCTGATCCAACAGCCACTGGCAGCAGCCATCGGTGTGGACCTTCCAATCAGCACCCCAACTGGCAACATGATCGTCAGTCTGGGCGGTGGCACCTCCCAGGCAGCTGTCTTGGCTATGAACGGGATCGTCTCTGCGGGGACCACCCAGGTTGCTGGCCTTAAGATGGACGACGCCATCGTGGACTACGTCCGCCATAAATATGGCCTGATCATCGGCCGGCCGACAGCGGAAATACTGAAGATCAAAATTGGCGCAGCGATCCCTCAGGATGAACAACATTCTCTGGAAATCCAGGGCCAAGACCAGGTCAGCGGTCTGCCCAAACCTGTGATCCTGACAACGGATGAGATCGTTGAAGCGCTTCAAAAACCCCTGGATGACGTGGTCACCATGATCAAGCGTGTGCTTGAGAAAACCCCCCCGGAATTGATTTCCGACATCATTGACCGCGGTGTGGCCCTTTGCGGTGGGACCGCGCTGATGCGCGGGGTCGATAAATTTCTCACCAAATCTCTGGGCATCCCTGCCTACCAGGTGGATAACCCCACCACATGTGTGGTGGAAGGGGCAGCCAAAGCCTTCTCGATGATGGATGAACTGAGCCGGAACCTTCCTCCAAAGACATAAGGGGCACATCTGATGAACGGACCTGTAACGAACCAGCCAAAGCCAAGCCAGAAATTGTCAGGGCGACCTGCCAGGCAGGATGGATTGACCCGGTTCTACCCTGTCCGTCATCAACAGCTTAGAAACTGGGTAGCCCTCCCAGCCGCCATCCTCACGCTCCTTTTATCGGTCGCTGCTCTGCTGTATGGCCTCTTCACAACATGGATTGCCGTTGAACGCTTTGGCCGGGCGGTTGTCGTGAAGACCTTACCCACTCCCCTGTTAATCTTTGCATTCGCCTTTCTTTTCGGATTGATCATGCTCATCCTCACAATCCGAAATTGGAATGCCGGTATAGAAATCAGTCCATCCGGTTTGACATTTCAACGTGGACGCACCAGCAAAACCGTCGCCTGGGATTCAATCACCCGCCTGGACGCGCGTGTTAATGTCGTGAAATTCGCGACCAGCGTGATTGATATCCAATCAAGGGCTGAAATTGAGACCGACCAGGGTGAAACCTTCCAGATCACGGATCGAATTGCCAATTCTCAGGAACTGATCAAGCGCTGCCGGGAAAAAGTCCTCCCCAAACTGTTCCATGAATTTCACAAGGCCATCCGGCAGGGCGAGCAAATCACTTTCCACCGGGATCTGGCCGCCGCGCCCCAAGCGCTATTGGTTCGGAATATGCCCTATTACTGGCAGGATGTTGAACCTGTGCTTAAACGAAAGAAAATTGCCCTTCAGGAAAAAACCACGAAGCGTGAATTAATTGCCCTGCCGATCAACCAGTTGGAAAATGCTGACATTCTGCTAACGCTGCTTGAAAATCCTCCGAGATAAGCTAGGATCTCGAATCCCCAAGATAATACATCATCCGCTGCAGGTGCAGGACAGGATCAATATGCTGGACATGGACCGTTTCTGGTGTAATCAGAGTGATTGGTGCATAGTTCAGAATGGATTTGATCCCTGCTGAGACCAAACGATCCGCGGTCTGCTGCGCTGCCTGGGCAGGGACTGTCAGGATGGCAATTTTGATATCCTTTGCACGAATTTTCTCTTCCATATTCGCCACATCATCCACTACAACCGAACCAACAGCCATCCCGATTACCTTTGGGTCAACATCGAAAAGCAACCCAATTTCAATCCCCCGGCTGGCAAAACCCTGATAGCGTGTGAGCGCTCGACCCAGGTCACCCGCGCCCACCACCACAACCTGCCAGACCCGGTCCAGATTGAGGATTTTCTGAAGCTGTTCAATCAGGTAATAAATCGAGTAACCTGTCCCCTGCTTGCCAAACCCCCCAAAATAGGATAAATCTTTCCGGATCTGGGCAGCAGTTATGCCCAGTCGGTCCGCCAGCTCCTTTGAGGAGACAGTATGCATCCCCTGTCGCGCCAACTGGTTAAGGGTTTGAAGATACCAGGGTAACCGGCTGATTACAACGTCTGGGACAACTACTTCTGTCATAGGTCAGTATCCTGTATAATAAAAGCTAATGAAATGAATAACTCTCAAACACAACTATTATACGCCATATCATGGTCGCAGCCTTTTACTGGTTGGATCAAAGCCTGTGATTTTCTCAGGTATTGAAAAATTTCTTCGACTAAAATAATCATAGATAAATATTAATAACTCAATATTGGAGGTCCTATGCGTGCAGGAAGAATCATTGCTTTCATAACAGCTGCTGTCTTCATCATCTTCGGATTTCTGTTCATCCTGGGTGCGTTCAGCCCGGAAGGCTCCCCGAGTTGGATCTTTATCGGACTCGTCGGGTTGGTGATCGGCTTTGTGTTAATTTTCGTTGGCACCAAGCTTTCGCCTCCCCAAAAGGCCGGTGACCAGGTTGTCAATCTACAGGTTGATCTGCCGGCTGATGTGAACATGGATACGATTAAGTGCAAGTCTTGTGGAGCACCGCTTAAGGCTGAAGACATCAAGATGGTCGCTGGTGCGCCGGTTGTCGAGTGCCCAAATTGCGGCACAACTTACCAATTAACTGAAGAACCAAAGTGGTGAAAAAATGAAGAAATTTAAGCTCATCCTTCTCATCATCGTCCTATTGGGAGTCTTTGGGCTGCCTGCGCCAGTATCGGCTCAGGATTATGCATTCAAAGTCACTGCAATGGAGGTGGAAGCCTATATTGAAGAGGATGGCACCCTTTCACTCTGGTATTTATTTGAATTCCAGAACCTGCCCACAGGTGCGCCGATTGAATATGTTGATATCGGCATGCCATCCTCATCTTACAGCCGCAGTGCTGTTCAGGCTGAGGTTGACGGCAAACCGATCACCAAAGTGGAAAGTTCGCCCTATGTTACCAATGGCTTTGCCCTAAACCTGGATAATAATGCCATCCAGCCCGGGCAATCCGGCACCGTGACAGCCTGGATCTCAGGCGTTGAGGACGTGGTGACCCCCTATGATAATGGTGATCGTGAAAACTATGCGAATTTCCAGTTCAGCCCGACCTGGTTCGATTCCCAATATGACAAGAGCAGCGGAACGGCATACCGGGTGACCATCATCCTCCCGCCTGGCGTGGGAAATGATGAAGGCGTCTATTACTACCCAGCCAGCTGGCCGGGTGACGATACACCCGATGATATCGGCAGAACCGCTGCTGAGGACCGGATGTATTATTCCTGGTACACCGACAATGCCGATCTGCATTCGCAATATACCTTCGGCGCCGCTTTCCCGGATCAATACATCCCCGCTGAGGCCATTGTAACAAGCATTCCCAGCGGCAGCACTTCCTCGGGCGGATCATCCGGGATCCTCTCCACAATCCTGTCTGCCTTTAGTGGTAACTTCTGCTGCTTCGGCTTTGGCCTTTTGTTCATGGCGATCTTCGGATGGAGCATTTACCAGGGCACTGTCGGTGCGAAGAAGCGCAAGATGAAATATTTGCCGCCCAAGATGAAAATCGAAGGCCACGGCATCAAACGCGGCCTGACAGCAGTTGAGGCGGCCATCCTGATGGAACAGCCAATGGATAAGATCATGACCATGATCCTCTTTGGCGCCATAAAGAAAGACGCGGCCATCGTGGAACAGTCCGATCCCCTGAAACTGACAGTAACGGATCCCTTGCCCGCAGGTATGCATCAATATGAGATTGATTTCCTGAATGCCTTCAAGGAATCCGATGCAAAACGGCGTACGTCCCTTCAAAAAATGATGGTTGACCTGGTCAAAAGCCTCTCCAAGAAGATGAAGGGCTTCAGCCGCAAGGAAACCCTTGCTTACTATGAAGACATCATGCGCCGGGCCTGGAAAATGGTCGAAGAAGCCCAGACACCCGAAGTCAAGAGTGAGTATTACGATCAGACTCTGGAATGGACCATGCTGGACGACGACTATGCAGAGCGCACCCGCCGCACCTTTGTGGGTGGCCCGGTCTATGTTCCCATGTGGTGGCCTCGCTATTCGCCGATCTATCGCCGCAACATAGGCCGCCTGAGCGGATCAACGCCATCCGTTGGCAAGGTCTCAACCGGTGGTTCGAGAAGCAGCTCGCCCTCCCTGCCCCACATCCCCGGCTCAGACTTCGCAGCCGGTGTGGTCAACGGTGTGACGGGCATGTCAGCCGGCGTTATCGGAAGTCTATCCTCATTCACCAGCGGCGTCACCACCCGCACCAATCCGATCCCTGTTTCCAGCAAGTCCGGCAGCGGCGGGTTCAGGGGTGGTGGCGGCCACAGCGGTGGCTGTGCCTGTGCCTGCGCCTGTGCTGGTTGCGCCTGCGCCTGCGCTGGCGGCGGCCGCTAAATTCACCCAAACATTATCGCTCCTGGCGCATAAAACGCCAGGAGCCTCATAACCCTTATGAAACCATCAAACGCCTTTACCGGTAAATTAACCAGGATTTTCCAGCGCACGCCCTCACCCAAGACCGGACTGTATCATTACCGGCGTGAGAGTGACAGCGAGAAGACCCGCATTCATCTGCGGATTGATCCGGATGGACGCGGATTATTGATCGTTAATGCCAACCGCGTTGTTCATCTTAACCCCTCCGCCACCGCCATGACCTTTTACCACCTCGAAGGACTGACGCCCGAGGTCGCCTCCCGCGCCCTGCGGCGGGAATTCAAGGTATCCACCCAAGACGCCCAAAACGACTTCATGGATTTCATCAATCAAGTTGAGGAACTCCTGCGGCCAGACGGGGCTTGCCCGGTCTGTGAACTGGACCTGGAAACCACTGCGCCCTTCAGCGCCAAACCCAGCGCTCCCTACCGGATGGACCTCGCCATTACCTACCGCTGCAATAATAATTGCAGTCATTGCTATAACGCACGCTCCCGTCAGTACCCCGAACTCAGTCTGGATGAGTGGAAAAAGGTCATTGACCGAGTTTGGGACCAGCGCATCCCCCATATCGTCTTCACCGGCGGTGAACCGACTCTTTACCCGCACCTGACGGAACTTATCGCCTATGCTGAGCAGTTGGGTGTGATCACCGGCCTGAACACCAATGGACGCAAGCTGGCGGACCCGGCTTTCGTCCAGTCCCTGGTGGATGCCGGTCTGGACCATGTGCAGATCACCCTCGAATCCCATGACGCAGCCATCCATGACAATATGGTGGCCGCCAGGGGTGCCTGGGAGGAGACTGTTGCAGGCGTTCGTAATGTGGTCGCCTCCCCCCTCTACATCATGACCAATACCACCCTGCTGACCCACAACAGCCCGACCGTCAAGGAGACGTTGGAATTCCTGGGCGAACTCGGGGTGCCAACAGTTGGTCTGAACGCCCTGATCTATTCCGGCAAGGGTGAGGAAGTCGATACAGGCCTTCCGGAAGAAGCCCTGCCGCCCCTGCTGGAAATCGCCCGGGAGATCACCCAAGCCCAGGGGCAGCGCCTGATCTGGTACACGCCCACCCAGTACTGTCATTTCAACCCCCTGCAGCTGGACCTGGGCGTCAAGGGCTGCACCGCAGCACTTTATAATATGTGCATCGAACCCAACGGGGACGTAATTCCCTGCCAATCGTATTACCAGTCCCTGGGCAACATGCTCCAGGATCCCTGGCAATCTATCTGGGAACACCCCCTGGCGCTCTCGCTCCGCAACCGGAGTGACGTACCGGAGGGCTGCCTGACCTGCGAATTCCTGCCGGAGTGCGGTGGGGGCTGCCCGCTGGCCAGGGAACATCAGACGATCAAACCCATCCAAAATCCAATTTTTTCAAAATAAACGGAGTGGATATGGCCAATCTCTTTCAATCTGTCAAGAAATTTTTCTCTCAAAAGCAACCCTTACCGACAGGTTTATACAGCTACCTGGCGCCTGCCGATCAGGCCGGACAATACCGTCTGCACCTTCGGATTGAAGGCGATGGCAGCGGTATCCTGGTGATCAACGCTTCCACCGTGCTGCACCTCAACCAGACAGCCGTGGAATATGCCTATCATATTATTCAGGAGACCCCCCCAGCGGAAGTCGTTGAAGAAGTCGCTAAGCGCTACCAGGTGGACCCGGAACAGGTACACATGGATTTCGAGGCATTTCAGGACCAGATCCAGACCCTGATCCACACCCCGGACCTCGACCCGATCACGTATCTGGGAATCGAGCGCCAGGAGCCGTATGAGGCTGAGATCTCTGCCCCTTACCGGCTGGACTGCGCCCTGACCTATCGCGTGAACGAGGACAGCCTGCAGAGCGATGCCCCGGTTGACCGTGTGGATCGCGAATTAACAACCGAGGAATGGAAGACTATCCTCCATAAAGCCTATCAGGTCGGCATCCCCCACCTGCTCTTCACCGGCGGAGAACCGACCCTGCGCGAAGACCTGGCAGAAATCCTTCAGGAAGCGGAAGACCTGGGCCTGGTGACCGGTCTGCTTTCCGATGGGCTGAAGCTGGGCGATAAGGACTATCTTGACACCCTGCTGGTCAGCGGCCTGGACCATTTTATGATGGTCTTTGACCCGGAAGATGATCGGGATTGGCAGGTTCTGGAAACCGTCCTGCCCGAGGACCTCTTCACCACCGTCCATCTCACCCTCCGAAACGGCAGCGACCTGCAGCCCGTGATCAAACGGCTAGCGGAAATGGGAGCCAACGCGCTTTCCCTCAGCGCGGCCGATCCTGAGATGGCTGAAAAGCTGCAAAACCTGCGAGATTACGCCGCAGTCCAGCAGCTGGACTTGGTTTGGGACATGCCCGTGCCCTATTCCAGCAACAATCCCGTCACATTGGAACTGGAGCAGGACAGCGAACAAGCCCTTATTGAAGGTGCAGGTAAAGCCTGGCTCTATGTCGAACCGGATGGCGATGTGCTGCCCGCTCAGGGTCTTGCAGATCAGATCATGGGCAACCTGCTGACCGACGAATGGGAGCAGATCTGGTCTAAATGACACCGGAACTCACGCTGGCCGACTGGTATACCCGCTTCCAGCAACAAGCCGGTTGGACGGCTGAAATCCGCCACCACCTCTTTAAACAGTCGGGGCTGACTCCCGGCAGCCATGTATTGGAAGTCGGCTGCGGGACGGGTGCGGTGATGGGTGCGATTGCAGAAGAATTTTGCTTTAACCTGACTGGGGTGGATATTAACCGCCCCAGTCTTCGTTTTGCCCAATCCGATAATCCTAAATTTCAATTTACCCAGGCGGATGGCCACCGACTGCCCTTTGCAGACAACAGCTTTGACGCGGTCTACTGTCACTACCTGCTGCTCTGGGTAACAGACCCCGCCCAGGTGCTGGCTGAGATGCGCCGGTTGACCCGACCCGGCGGCGTGGTAATCGCCCTGGCCGAACCAGATTATGAGAGCCGGATCGATTACCCCCCACCGCTGGATGAATTGGGACGCTTGCAGACCGAATCTCTAAAACTGCAAGGGGCGGATGTCGAAATGGGATCAAAATTAACCGACCTTTTCCAGCAGACAAGCCTTCTTAATGTCTACACAAAAACCCTTGAAGAGAATTTCAGTCAAGAACCCAACCTGAAAGAATCAATGGAATGGGATGTTCTCCGCTCCGACCTTAATGGAAGGATTTCCGAAGCTGAACTGCTGGAGTTCGAGCTCTATGAGCAGGATGCCCGCGCCAATGGCGAGCGGGTGATGATCATCCCAACCTTCTACGCGATTGGATGGGTTGGTTCGTGAATATTTTTTATCATTTGCTTGCCAAATCACCCAAAGGCGGCTATAATATCACTCTGAAATCGGGGCGTGGCGCAGTCCGGCTAGCGCGCTTGCATGGGGTGTAAGAGGCCCTGGGTTCGAATCCCAGCGCCCCGACTTTCAAAAAAACCACCATTAGAAATGGTGGTTTTTTCTTTATTATCCAATGAGCCAGAAATGTTACAATATTAGACATAACCATAGGACCTTCCATGAATCCTCAGCGATCAATCGAATATCTCACTGGTTTCTTCATGGGCCTGTTCTTCGGACTGGGTCTGGATGGCCTCATTGCACTTATTATTCGATTAATCAACTGGCTGGGTCATACCGAAATTCATCTAGCCTGGTGGTGGCTGCTCCCGCTCCCCTTACTGTCCGGTTTATTCATGTCCAAAGCGATCGCTGACCTTCATTTAGAGGATTATTAAAGAGATTTTCAGCATCGCTTAAGGAGATCTTCTCATGGGACTGGATTATTCATACATGTTGTACTTCAAATGGGACCAGCTGGAAGAGGTCCTTCTGGGAGTCTCTGAGTTTGCTGAAAAACATCTTCCCCAAACACGAATCGTATTTCCGAATCATGTCTTGGAAATCCCCTTTGATTTGGATTTATCAGGCGATGAAACCTTTCGCTATGATGACGCCGAGATTGGGTTTACCACAGCCCTGATCTTTGAAGAAGATGAGGCCATTCTGGATTGGGGTCATAGCCAGGATGTAACAGATAACAACCGACCTCCTCCCGGGAAAGGTCTCCAGTTTCCAGTTTCTGTTGGTTGCATTTACCTGACCGTCTACAACGACCTGTCCATTTACTATCCCGAAATTGATTTGGATCTGCAGGATTTGGTTCTGTTTAATTTTGGCACCACTGGTACTCGCATGAGTACTCTGTTTTATTATTCCACATCCATCCGAACACAATTTGTGGAATTGCTACGGAAGCATCGGGGTGTGTGCGGGATTTTCAACATGGAAGAGGAAGGTGAGGTTTTCTGGTTGAACGGGGCCCCCGTCCGTATGTCCATTGAAGATGTCTGGATATCGCCCGATGAAATAAGAAGAAGGTTTGCCAATTGATAATTTTTGGATGGTCAATCGGATCGCCAGCAGAAGGGTCCGCATCCCCTGGAATAGTACTATAATAAATAGAAATATTGCATATATATATAGAACTTTTACCTGCGCCATTCCGTTCATCACAACCCCCACTCCACCTCAACCCAACCCGCGCATTGAACCCAAATAGACTGGTAGTCCGAGTCTGTTAGGAACTAATTTTTGTAAGATTGGAGGGAAATATGCGTAACCGGAACAAACAACTATCATTATTATTGCTCTCTCTTCTAATTGCAGCAGCGATTCTGGGCTGCAGCACACCATCCTCGCAAGGGACGGAGTCAACCTCCAGTGCCACGCCAACCCCAACCGAGTTTGCTGGAGGATCCGGTGAAACCCCGCCCGAATCGCAAAATCCCTGCGAAGGTCTGGCAGGCACCCTTGAAATGCAATTGTTGATTGGCCCTTCAGAAGCAGTTGGTTTATCGCCTTATACCTTTGCGAATATTCCCTTCCAGATTGTCCAGAGTGGAAACGCTTATTTCGTAGAAGGCGGAGGCCCGGTTGAGTACTACGAGGATATCCTGACGGCCGACTGGGGTTCCTTCAGCGTGACTTTTGAGGGAGACACGACCATCAGCGGAGAATGCAATGCTGCAGATGGTAATGGCACATTGGACGTTCTCGTTGAAATGGCGGGCCATCAGACCGTGGTGGTTAATGTTGAAGGGATGGAATACACCTATCCCTGGGAGGGTTCACCCACAGTTGAAGCATCTTTCCCCCTGACCGATGGTGCCCAGGTTGGTGGAGAGGGCTGGACACTGATCCTGCATTTGAATTAAAGCAAATGTCAGCTGATTAGCTTAAAATCTCTTAGCGAATCCCGAAACCGTCAGTTTTACTGGCGGTTTCTTCGTATAATGGGAGAAAACATCGGAGGCTATCATGGAAAAGACTTATCGCATTGGATTCCTGGGGACGGGCAGCATTGCCCAGGCGCATGCCTATGCACTGGATGCCGTTGATTACTATTACGAAGGTATGCCAAAGCTCGAGCGAGTTGTGGCAGCTTCGCCCACACCGGAGCACCGTGAAGCCTTTGCCAATCGGTACGGTTTTGCTGAATCCTGTACTCCGGAAGCCATCTGGGATAGGGATGATCTGGATGCGGTCTACATCCTCGGAGCCAATCCCACCCATACCCCGCAATTATTGAAGGCAATCGCCAGCCCTTCCATCAAGCGTATTTATGTTGAAAAGCCAGTTGCCTCCTCCCCCGGGGAATTAGCACAATTGGAAGATATCAGCCAGACCGATCATGGCAAATTTATCATGATGGGCTTCCAGTTCCTGCAAAAGTCCCCCGTACGTCAGGCCCTGGCGCATTGGCACACAGGAAAATTTGGCGACCCGGTTCATTTTCGCACGGAATACCTGCACAGCAGCTATCTCGACCAGGCCTACCGGGATAAACGCGCCAGTCGCCTGTTACCCATCCCGGTCAACGGTGCAACGGTGGATCTCGGTTCCCACGCCCTCAGTATGTTGACGGCTTTCCTTGGTGACAGGCTTGCCGTCAAGGAAGCCCTTTTTACCAATGCCAACCTGACCGGTTTCCCGGAGAAAAGTGACCTCTGTACGATCGCCATGCTCGAGGAAACCCAATCCGGCGCGATCGGTACTATGACCGCCAGCCGCATCTCTGCCGGGACGGGTGATCAGCTCAAGCTGGAACTTTTCGGCACCCGCGGGTCCATCCAGTTTGATACCGCCCAACCGGATATCTACAGGAGTTACTTGCCCGAAGATGGCTGGCAGCGGCACGACATCTACAGCAATTATCAGCCCTCATCAAAGTTCTATTCGGGCTACAGCCCCTCCGGCTGGCTTCGCGCGATGATCCACAATCACTACCTCTTCCTCGGCGGCGAACCGGATATCAGCTTCGTCCCCGATCTCGAACACGGGATTCAGGTGCAGCGTCTTGTTCAGCAGATCGCTGATTCGCTGGCCTAGCTTTTAAATTTGATTTCTGGATTTGGCGGATTGCGTCCTGCAGATCAGGCGGACCAGTCCCTCGCCATCGTAGAGCACAATAGGTTTTCCCTCAGCCCATTCCACAGCTTGCCGGGTCAGCCCACCCGTGGTGATCAGGTAGGCCCTCTGTGCGTTTTCGTGCAGCAGGGTCCCATAGAGATCCCGCACAACCGGTTCCCCCACGGAACCGCTATAACGTTTGCACTGCACGATCCATTTTTCCCCCTCGGTGGTGGTCACAACCACGTCCACACCGTGATCCCCATTACCGCCCATCACCCTTGTCTGGTGGCCATAAACTTCAAATAGTTCAGCCATAAATGCTTCAAAATCATCCGGTGAAAGCGCCATCAGGTCTTCCAGGGTCTGGGCATCGGCCAGGTTTATCCGCCGATGATGGCGTTGATTGATCCAAAAGCCAATGGCCACACCGCCCGAAACAAAGCCCAGACCGAAAAACAGGACAGTATTTAGCGGTTCCGGAAGAAGTGAAAAAGGCAGCTGGGTATTAATAAGTAAATACCCCCAAAAGGCCGCCCACACGACCCAACCCAAAAACACTCGGTTGGCAGCCTGCCGGACTCGATTCAGGAAGGATTCTCCGCGTTCGAATAACGGCCGGATGCCAAAGAAGACAATCAACGGCCAGAAGGCATACAGAATGGTAGCTATTGCGATGAAACCTTCCATCAGGGATATTCCTTTGGATTAAAAAGAAAACCGGCTGCCAAACTTGGCAAGCCCTGACTCGTTTGGGATTATACCATGCCGAATTGAGGGCACCGTCACACAAATAAAGACCAATCTGGCAGATTTCTTGCACGTCCAAAGATGACAATAAGCTTGCCTCGTGCTAGAATCAGGTTATGGGGAACTTCCTTCCATAACAACACGTCAACTAATAGGATATCAACAATTATTACTGAATGGATGGCAACATGAAGAAGAAACTGACTTTCATTTCAATTGTAATCCTGGCCCTGCTCCTGGCAGGATGCAACCTTCCCAGCAATCTGGTTTCCGAAGAACCTACGGATGACAGTATGGCAACCGAGATCGCCAAGATCCTCACCGGCACCCCTGTCGAAGTCCTGATCACATCTACCCCTGATAATGGAGAGGATCAGCCCGAATCGGAAGAGCCGACCGACGAGGTGGTGACAGAGGAACCGACCGAAGAAGTTGTGGAAAACACAGCCACACCCACAGTCACCCCAACCATTGCGCCCACAGCCACCATGGCTGACACCGACCCCGCGGCCACACTTGGCACGCCGGATTGGGTCGATAACCTGGATAACGGCAACAACTGGCTGACCGATAATGACGCCTATACCAAAATTAAATTTGATGGCTATATGAAGCTGACTGCCATCACCGATCTGGATGGCTGGCGGCTCTCCTGGCCCGCACCGGACAATTTCTATCTGGAAGGTAAATTCCAGACCCCGGCCTGCTCCGGCACCGACCATTACGGCCTGATGTTCCGTACACCCAAAAATTCAGGCGCGAGTCAAGGTTACCTGTTTGGCATTACCTGCGATGGGAAATACAGCCTGCGCCTGTGGGATGATCCCAATATGTCCGTGCTGATTGGCTGGACCGCCAGCGACAAGATCCTCAAGGGCGCTGATGTGGTCAACACTCTGGGCGTCATGGCCAAAGGGGATACGCTGACCTTCTATGTCAATGGCAGCAAGGTACACGAAATCAAAGATGACACCTTCAAGGAAGGTATCTTCGGTGTCTTTGTTGGCGGCGACAGCGGTGAAGACTTCACTATGTGGCTGGACCAGATCCGCTATTGGGACGTACCGTAATTAGACAATCAACCTGAAACAGAAAAGACCGGAGGCGAATCCTCCGGTCTTGATTATTAATTGAGTATAGCAGATTTAGATCAGGCCCAGTTCCTTACCAACCTTCTTGAAGGTTTCTAGGACCCTATCCAGCTGCTCATCGGTATGGGTGGCCATGTAGCTGGTACGCAGCAGCTGCCGTCCCTGTGAGACGGCCGGTGAGATGACCGGGTTCACAAACACGCCATTTTCAAACAACAGCTTCCAGGTCATGAAGGTCAATTCATCATCCCCAATGATGATCGGGATGACCGGCGTGACAGAATCACCTGTATCGAAGCCCAGCTTTTTATATTCCTCACGCATATAAGCGCCAATCTGGTTAACCCGCTCAATCCGTTCCGGTTCCTCTCTCATCACCTGCAGAGCTGCCAGGGCTGCGGCGGCGTTGGCTGCCGGAATGCTGGCGCTGAAGATCAGGCTGCGGGCTTTGTGCTTGATGTAATCCACCACATCCGCTTCACCGGCAATAAACCCGCCGAGGGAAGCAAAGGACTTGCTGAAAGTGGACATGATCAAATCCACGCCATCGGTCAAACCGAAATGCGCAGCCGTTCCATGGCCGCCGCCCAAAACACCCATCGAATGGGCATCGTCCACCATCAGGCGAACGCCATATTTCTTACAGAGGGGGATGATCTCCGGCAGGGGTGCAATGTCGCCCTCCATGCTGAAGAGCCCATCCACCACCAACAGCTTGCCCCGATCCTCCGGCAGGCTCGCCATGACTCGTTCCAGGTGCTCGACATCATTGTGGCGGAAACGTTCAATCTTGCCGCTGCTCAACCAGGCCCCATCCACGATACTGGCATGGTCTTCCTTGTCGAGGATCACATAGTCTCCGCGGCCAACGATGGCGCTGATCGTGCCCAGGTTGACCTGCATACCGGTGGAAAAGACCAATGCGGATTCCATCCCAACCCACTCAGCCAGTTCAGCCTCCAGATTTTCATGAAGGGACATGTTCCCATTGAGGAAACGAGAACCGGTGCAACTGGTCCCATAACGCTCGATGGCGTCAATCGCCGCCTGACGAACCTTCGGATGCGTGGTGAGGCCTAAATAGTTATTGGAACCGCACATAATCACCCGCATGTCATTGAAGATGACCTCAGTACCCTCATTCTCATCCAGCGGAATAAAATACGGGTAGATCCCGGTTGCCTTGGCATCCTTCACGGTTGAGAAGGAAAAGCATTTTTCAAAAATATCCATAATTTGTTCCTTAAATCGAATTTGAATAACAACGCTCATTATACATGAGGTTGGTTATTCTTTAGTAATGATGAAGATACCAATAATGTCTATACTATTAACCACATTTCCATCAGTCAGTTGCGTTGGACTCCTGAAATTCATATAATTAACTTCTAAAATAAGATAAATCCTCCAGGAGGACCCCCAATGAAAAAACTACCCATCCTATGTGTATTCTTGATCTCGCTGTTCATTCTGTCCAGTTGTAACTTCCCCGGTCAAAGTTCAGAGCCTTCCGTTGATATTGTCGCCACCCAGGTGGCACGCATGCTGACTGAAGGTGCAACCGAAGAAGTGGCTTCCCCAACAGTGACTGTCGAACCGGAAACTGAGGAAACAGAAGCCCCAACCGAAAACACGCCGACCGTAACCGTGACGCCCACGGCAACTAAAAGCCCAGACGACCCGGCTGTTTCTCTTGGATCGCCTGCCTGGACTCAGGACTTTAGCGGGTCTTCCAGCGCCTGGGACAGCGGCACAAATACCAACGCGACCTTTGAAACAAAAGACGGTACGCTGAACATTACGGCAACCCAGGGTGCAAACTGGCATTCCTGGTACGTCTCCAGTCCAAAATTAAAGAATGCCTATGTCGAGGCAACTATTCAGTTGTCCAATTGTTCAGGAGCTGATCATTTTGGTCTGGCCCTAAGAGCCAGCTCTGACGGACAGCAATTTTATTTCATGGGTTTCACCTGTGACGAGCAATGGGGCTTCTACCGAATGGCCCCCAACGTGGATATCCTTCAGATCATTGGTTACCAAACGGCAACCCAGTTAAGTGATGGCATGGGCAATTCCCACCGAATCGGTGTTTGGATGGATGGATCCAACTTCACTTTCTATATCGACGGCGAAGAAGTTGGCACGGCCAGTAACTCGGTCCTTCCCAATGAGGGCTATACCGGATTCCTGATCGCGTTCGTCAATAACCCGGGGTTCACGGTAAAGGTGGATGACCTGAAATATTGGAATGTGCCCTAGGATAGAATATCCATTATAATTTCAAAAATCAAAAGGCCTCTCCTGAGGTCTTTTGATTCAAGCACGACAGGAAAACAGAGTCTCAGAGGAGCGGACCCGAAACTAATATGAAGATTATTCAGATCGACAAAAATGATCGCAAGCATCGTCGGGCCTTCATCCAGTTTCCCTTTGACCTCTACCGCCAAACGCCCCAATGGGTGCCGCCCATGCAGATGGAAATGCGTAAGTTATTCCGCCCGGATTACGCTTTTTATCAATACGGAGAAGCCGCGTTCCTTCTCGCACTGGATGATGACGGGCAGGTTTTGGGTCGTCTGACTGTAGCCAATAATCACCGCTATAACGACTTCCATAAAACCAGGACCGCCTTTTTTTATTACTTTGAAACTGTCAACGACCAGGCCATCGCCAACGCCCTTTTTGAACACGGCTTCGATTGGGCCAGGCAGCAGGGACTCGATCAAGTCCTTGGGCCAAAGGGATTGACTGTGTTGGATGGCTTCGGCCTGCTGGTCATAGGCTTTGACCACCGGGCTGCCTTCGGCCAGCCCTACAACAAGGATTATTATCCAGCCATGATCGAATCCCTTGGCTTCTCAAAGGTCAAGGATATTTTCACCGGCCGTCTGGATCGCGATCTGAAATGGCCTGAGAAATTCACCCAGGCCGCGAACCTGGTGACGGAAAAGATTGGTTTCATTGCTCCCGAATTACACACCAAAAAGGAAGTCCGGGCCGTGATCGAGGATTTCCAGATGCTTTATAACGAATCCCTGGCCGGACCTGCAGGCAACGCCCCTCTCACGGATGAAGATATGGCCAATATGGTCTCGCAACTGCTCTGGATTGCGGATCCCCGCCTGGTCAAGATCATCTATAAAAATAACCAGCCTGTTGGGTGGATCCTGGGCTATCCGGATATCGGCAGAGCGCTGCAAAAATGCAAGGGCAGACTGCTTCCCTTTGGCTGGCTGCAAATCCTTCTTGAAAGCAAGCGCTCAAAATGGATCGACTTCAATGGCATCGGAATCATCGAAAAATATCAGCGTCTGGGCGGCACAGCCATCCTCTACAGCGAAGTGTATAAGAGCGTGATGAAAGACGACCGTTATATTCATGGGGAAATGCTGCAGATGCGGGAGGAAAACATCCATATCTTGCTGGAAGCCTCCAATCTGGATATTGACTTCTACAAGACTCACCGCCAATATGAGCGGAAGCTATAACCGGATACATCCTTTGTAAATCCCACCAGGTACCATTCCGGTACAAAGAAAAAAATCGACCAGATCATTAGATCAATTTCTTGATTTTCCATTGATTCCAGATTATCATACTGGTATGACCACTTACCAGTCAAACTCACCTGATAATCAATCCTGGAAACCCATCCAAAAACCAGCCGAAATCGTCGAATCCCAGCTGATTGTAGGCATCCTGGATGGCACTTTTCCCGCCAACAGCCACCTGCCCGCGGAACGAGTGCTCGCTGAATCGCTGGGCGTAACCCGCCCCACTTTGCGAGAAGCCCTCCAGCGCCTGACACGGGATGGTTGGGTGGAAATCCACCACGGCAAACCTACCCGTGTCCGAGATTATCTCACCGAAGGTAATCTCGGCGTCCTCAATGCTCTGGCAGAGCATTCTGATTTTTCACCCCAGAATTTCGTGCCCAATTTGCTCTCCGTCCGGTTGGCGATGGCACCCATGTATGCCAAACTAGCGGTGGAAAATGCGCCTACAGAACTGCTGGCGTTTCTGGAACGCCGTGTCGCCTTGGATGACTCACCGCGGGCCTTTGCTGATTTTGACTGGTCGCTCCACCACACACTCACCATCCTCAGCGGCAATCCCATCTTCGTCCTGATCCTCAACGGGTTCAAGGACCTCTACCTGAATCTTGCCCCGGTCTATTTCACTATCCCGGATGCCCGTCAAACCTCGCGGTTCTTCTATGATGAACTCGCTAAGGCGACCAAAACCAATGACACCCTCAAGGCGAAATCTCTCACTGAATCCATTATGCATGACAGCCTCACCTATTGGCGGCAGACTCATATTGATTGATCTCAATTATTCTCGGAGGAAACCATGAAAAGAATTCAAGGTTGGGGAAATACCGAAACCGACTATCCCGTACCAGATCCTGCAAAGCAATACCTGGCCGAGGTTGTTGGGAAACCTCTCGAATTGCAAAACGCGCCCATCGAATCATTAATCCATAAAGTCCCTCATTCCCAATTACCTGACCATCCCCTGATCTCAACCGACCAGGAGGACCGCCTGAGGCACTCACGCGGCCAATCCCTCAACGATTGGGTTGATATATGCGACGGCCTGGTGGACACCTTTCCAGATGGGGTCGCCTACCCCACATCCGATGCTGATATCCGGGACCTAATTGGCTATGCGAAGAAACACAAAATCAATCTGGTCCCCTATGGCGGCGGCTCCAGCGTCGTGGGCCATCTCACTCCTCCTGGTGAGGGCTTGCCCACCCTGAGCGTTGATCTGGAAAATATGAACCAGCTTTTGGCCCTCAACAAGGTAAACCATGAAGCTACGTTTATGGCCGGCGTCAGCGGACCGGACCTGGAAAAGCAGCTCAGCGCTCATGGCTACATCCTGGGCCATTTCCCCCAATCCTGGGAATACTCCACTCTCGGCGGCTGGGTGGTCACCCGATCCGTCGGGCAGCAATCCTACCACTATGGCCGGATCGAACCCCTGTTCGTCACTGGACATATGGAAACCCCCAGCGGACCCTTAGACCTCCCGCATGTCCCCAAGAGCGCTGCTGGCCCTGACCTGCGCCACATCGCGATGGGTTCGGAAGCCCGGATGGGAATCCTGACCCAGGCTACGGTTCGTGTTCGTCGGCTTCCCGAAGAGGAACATTTCTATTCTGCTTTCTTCCCGAATTTTGAAACCGGCGTCCAGGCCGTCCGGGAAATCGCCCAGGCCGAACTCCCGCTCTCAATGCTGCGGCTCAGTGACCCCCAGGAAACGGAAACCACTTTCCAGCTTTCCGGTGAAGAAAAACTAGTCAATATTGCCAAGAAGGGGCTGAACCTGGTTGGTCAGGGCGACCAGCGCTGTATGCTGATCTATGGCCTGACGGGAACCAGGGCTGAGAATCACCTTGCCGACAGGTTGCTTGCCCACACCGTTCGCGCCCATAAAGGCCTGATGGTGAAGTTCTATCTGGGCGATGCCTGGATTGAGAAACGTTTCCTGACCCCCTACCTGCGCAACACCCTTTGGGACCTGGGCTATGCTCTCGATACACTTGAGACCGCCCTGCCCTGGGATCGGCTGGAAAAAGGGCGTGAGGAGATCCTCAGCGCCATCCGGACCGGGCTGGAAAATCAGAACGAGATTGTACTGGTGTTCAGCCATGTGTCGCATGTCTACACCAATGGCGGTTCAATGTATGTCACCTACCTTTACCGCCGGGCAAAGGATCCCCAGGAAACCCTGGCACGCTGGCGCACCCTGAAAACAGCTGCCAGTAAGGCCATTGTCGCCAACGGCGGAACGATCACCCACCAGCATGGTGTGGGCCTGGACCACAAACCCTACCTGCCGGAGGAAAAAGGACCGCTTGGTATCCATCTCATCCGAGAAATCATCAAAAACGTTGACCCGGATCAGGTAATGAACCGGGGCAAACTGGTGGATTTGGATTAGGATAAAAGGAGGCCAAATGCTCAATCGAGAATGGCGTGAAAGCACCTGGTCTGCTATGGACCAGCTTTGGGATGTGATCGTCATCGGCGGCGGGATCACCGGCGCTGGGATTTTCAACATGGCCGCGCAAAAGGGTCTCAAGGTTGCCCTCGTTGAGGCCCGTGACTTTGCCTTCGGCACCTCCAGCCGCTCTTCCAAGCTGATCCATGGCGGAATCCGCTATCTGAAGAACCGACAATTCGATGTCGTGCGGGAATCCGTCACCGAGCGTGAACGTTTGATCCGTGAATCCGATGGACTCGTGGATCCCCTGGCTTTCATTTTCCCTGCCTATGAGAAATACCTGCGGGAAGCCCAAATCATGCGCCTGGGCGTGATCGCCTATGACCTGATGGCGCCTAAATGGCAGCATGACTTTCTCAAGCAGGAAGAGGTGGTCAAAGCCGTCCCTGCCATCAACCGAAACCAACTGGTTGGCGGGGTTCAATATTTCGACTCGCGTTTGGATGACAGCCAATTGGTCATGCGGGTAATTACAGATGGGATCCGCTTTGGCGGGTTGGCACTCAACTACGCCAAGGTCACTAACCTCTGCAAGGCCATGAATGGCCGGGTGGAAGGCGTTGTCGTTGAAGACCAGACCGGCACGCTCTCCCCAACCACCCGTGAACTGCGCGGCAATGTGGTCATCAATGCCACGGGCCCCTGGTCGGACGAAATTCGACAGTCTGTCAGCAGCGAGCCAAAATTACGCCGTCTGCGAGGCAGTCACCTGATCTTTTCCCGGAACAAATTGCCCATCCATTCCGCAGTGACCATGCTGCACCCGCGGGATAACCGCGCCCTCTTCGCCATTCCCTGGGAAGGACGGACCATGATCGGCACCACCGATCTGGATGATCCATCTACGGAAGATGAAGCCCAAATGGATCAAGTGGAATATGAATATTTGATGGAGGCCACCCAATACGCCTTCCCAGATTTTCCGGTGACCGATTCCGACCTGATCTCCTCCTTTGCCGGGTTGCGTCCGGTGATCAACACCAATGCCCCAACCCCTTCTCAGGAATCCCGGGCTCATCAGGTGTGGGAGGAAAATGGTCTGGTCACCATCTCCGGGGGGAAACTGACAATCTTTCGTGTCATGGCAGCCGATGTGCTGAATTTTTGCCGGGAACACCTTCCGGGGGATCCGAAATTTGATCGCCAGGCCCCCTGCTTCATCCACCCTGCACCAGAAGCAAATCCTAAAGCCACCGAGATCCATTGGCAGATGATGGCTGGCCGTCTGGGCGAAGATGTCAATGCTTTCTTTGAAAGCGCTTCTCCTGAGGAACTTCACTCCATCGCCCCAATGCCTCAATTCTGGGCAGAACTAACCTGGGCCGCCCAAAATGAAGCCGTGGTTCATCTGGACGACCTTCTTCTGCGGCGGGTTCGGGTCGGCTTGCTGCTGCCAAATGGCGGTTTAGATAAGCTCGACCACATCCAGGCCCTGGTCCAGCAGCCTTTGGATTGGTCCGATGAGACCTGGCAGGCGGAAGTGGATCGTTATCAGAAACTCTGGCGGCAGAGTTATCACCTGCCGCATTAATCATCGTAATCTGGCATAATCCGTGATATAAAGAGAAAGCAATCACTAAACCAATTCATTCGGGAGGGTTAAATGGCAGGTGAACAGATCCTGGCTATCGATAACGGCACCCAGAGCGTCAGGGCGTTGATCTTTGATTTAAGGGGGAACCTGATCGGAAAAAAGCGCGTCCCGATTGAACCCTACTACTCCACCAAACCCGGATGGGCTGAACAGGACCCGGAAGTCTTTTGGCGGGGCGTTTGTGAGGCCTGTCAGGGGCTTTGGCAGATGGAAGGCGTCAACAAAGAGGCTATTGTCGGGGTCGGCCTGACCACCCAGCGCTCCACCGTGATCAACCTGGACGCTGAAAACCAACCGCTGCGCCCAGCCATCGTCTGGCTGGATCAGCGCCGGGCGGAAGATATACCGCCGGTTGGCGGCCTATGGGGGCTGCTTTTCAATATTGCCGGCATGCAGCCCACTGTGCACTATCTCCAGGCTGAGGCTGAAGCCAACTGGATCAAGACCCGCCAGCCGGAAATCTGGAAACGCACCGAGAAATTCATCTTCCTGTCGGGCTATCTGACCTACAGACTGGTCGGCAAAGTAATTGATTCTATAGGCTGCCAGGTGGGTTACATGCCCTTCAACTATAAAACCCAAAATTGGGCCGGACGCTCAGATTGGAAATGGGACGCCGTACAAGTGGAGCGTGAGATGCTGCCGGAGCTGGTCCCCCCGACCGGTCTTTTGGGGACCATTAGCAAAGCCGCTTCCGAATCCACCGGTATTCCTGAAGGCCTGCCCCTGATCGCCACCGCGGCGGATAAAGCCACCGAGGTGATCGGTGCGGGTTGTCTGGACCCGCATATCGGCTGCCTGAGTTATGGCACGACCGCGACCATCAACACTACCCATCGCAAGTATATTGAAGTCATCCCCCTGATCCCCCCCTATCCTTCCGCAGTGCCCGGGGCTTATTCCCTCGAAGTGCAAATTTACCGCGGCTTCTGGATGGTCAGCTGGTTCAAAGATGAATTCGGTCAAGTTGAAAAGCGCAAGGCCGAAGAAATGGGGATAGAAGCAGAAGCCCTGTTTGATGAACTGCTCCAGATGGTTCCGCCCGGGGCGGACGGTCTGATCCTGCAGCCCTATTGGTCACCGGGCCTGAAAATTCCAGGACCGGAAGCCAAAGGAGCAGTAATCGGATTTGGCGACGTACACAGCCGGGCGCATTTCTACCGCGCCATCATTGAGGGCCTGGCTTATGCCCTGCGGGAAGGCGCAGAGCGCACAGAAAAGCGCTCCCACATTCCCATCACATCCCTCAGGGTGGCCGGAGGCGGCAGTCAGAGTCCCGGTGTCATGCAGATCACAGCCGATATCTTCGGCTTGCCCGTTTCCCGCCCGCATGTCTATGAGGCTTCCGGACTGGGCGCAGCGATGGATGTGGCCGTTGGGTTAGGACTGCTGCCGGATTTTGAAACCGCAGTGGATGAGATGTCTCACCTCGGTGAGACCTTTGAGCCGGACCCGGACCTGCACGCGATGTATTCCGAACTCTACGAGCGGGTTTACAGGCGGATGTACAAACAGCTCAAGCCGCTTTACCATGAGATAAGCGAAATTATCAACCGCGGCAGTCGGGGCTGAAATAGGCACAAATCAGCTTGATAATTTCACAATGCCCATCAGCCAGCTTACCCTTTAATAACAGCCAATCATGAAGCGGTTATAATTAAAGCCGGACTACGCTAATGGGTGTCCTTAGTAAAAAGATCCTGACATCTCGATGAAACGGGAGCTGACCTTGAAAGAGTTCATACTGCCATATAACCATTCGCAATTGACCGTCTACCTGCCGGAGTCTTATCAGGTGGATTTCCTCCTGCCGGAGCCACTCGACGTCCCAATGGATACGAATGCGCTTTTTATCAACGCATTCGCCGAACCGGTTGGCAGGGTTCAACCCCTTCAAGCAGACCCAAACTTGAGGGTCGGCATCGCGATAAACGATAAGACCCGCCCGGTCTCAAACCCCCATCCCGTCACGTATTTACTTTCCTATCTGGACTCCCTGGGCTTTATCCCTGAACAAATCGCTCTCTTCCTGGGTTCCGGCACGCATAAGCCGATGACCGCCGAAGAATTGAACCTGATCCTGGATCAGGAAACCATCGAAAAATACACCATCTTCGCGCATGATTGCGACATCTCCCCAATGGCTCAACTGGGTACCACCAGTTATGGCACACCCATCTCTGTCAACAAGGACTACTATGGCTGCGACCTCAAGTTTGCAGTCGGGAATATCGAGCCGCATCACTTCATGGGTTTCTCGGGCGGAGTCAAGACCGCTGCGATTGGTCTGGCCAGCCGGAAGACAGTCAATGTCAATCATGCCATGCTGACCAATGACCTGACCCGCTCTGGCCTATACAGCGTCAATCCCATGCGCCAGGATATTGAAGAGATTGGCCGGAAAATGGGCATCCAATATGCTCTCGGCACCATCCTGAACGAAGATAAACAGGTCCTGCGGGCCTTCTTCGGCGAACCAAAGGCTGTGATGCAGACCGCCATTCCCTCGGTGCGTCAGATGTTCACCATGCCGGTTCAAGAACCATATGATCTCGTGATCGCTTCGCCAGGGGGTTACCCAAAAGACATCAACCTCTACCAGGCACAGAAAGGGCTGACCCATGCCGCCCGGATCACCAGAGACAATGGAATCGTCCTGCTGCTGGCAGGCTGCGAGGAAGGTTCCGGCAGCCCCTCTTATGAGACCTATATCACCCAGATCACTTCCCATCAAGAAGTTATCGACCAATTCCATAATGGCTTCTTCAAAGTGGGCCCGCATAAGGCCTATCAGATTGCCAAAGACGCCCTGCGCGTCATGGTGATCCTCATTTCAGAAATCCGGCCTGAAACCGTTAGAGAGTGGAAACTCACACCCAGCCAACCGGACAAGCTGGATGCCCTTCTGGAATGGCTTGCCACTCAATTACCGGATAACGCCAGGGTCGCCATCCTCCCTGCAGCCACCCGCACCATGACGGAGATCCAAAATGCTTGATAACGGCTTCATGCGCAATGACCACCTCGATGGAGAGGATTTCCATTGGCAGGGAAATGATACAGGAGTATTGTTACTTCACGGTTTTACAGCGACCACAACCGAGGTTCGCCTGATCGGTGAAAAACTCCGTGGAGCCGGCTATACAGTGGCTGCCCCCCTGCTGCCCGGTCATGGCACCCACCCGGATGACCTCAACCGCGCCACCTGGCAAATGTGGTTGGAAAAGGTTAAGGAATTTTATGAAATGCTGGCCCGGGAGTGCAGCCGGGTTTTTGTGATAGCCGAATCCATGGGCTGCCTTCTGGCCCTCGAACTGGCGATTCAGCATCCCGAAATCAAAGGATTGCTGCTTTTTGCCCCGGCGATCAAGGTCCATAAGCTCTGGTTATCCCGGTACATGGTTCCCTTTATGAAATACCTTGCCAAAAGCAGTGAGGATGATGGCCTCCCCTGGAAGGGCTACAATGTCTATCCGGTCCGGGGATCCGTCGAAATGTTGAAGCTGCAAAAACATCTCCGCAAGCATCTTGCCGAAGTCACAACGCCCACCCTCCTTTTCACAGGGGAATATGACGCCACCTTAACACCTGATGCCGCCGATATCATCATGGAGGGTCTCGGTTCCAAAGAAAAAGGACTCGTTCATATGACAGAATCACCGCACTGCATTCTGCTGGATGGCGAGCTGGCCCTGGCATTTCAGGAAATCGTTCAATTTATCAAGGGCCATACCTGAACCAATTGCCTTGTAATGGTAGACCTGCGTGGAATCATCCCTGCGGGGGACAAAACTGATTGACACCGTATAAAGTTCTTGGTAAACTAGAAACCTCGGGAACAATTTACCACTCTGCAAACCTCACATGCGGGAAGTAACGGACTGCACGATGCGCCGTCATCGAGGCATGCCTTTATATTGACAGGTCCACGGGGGCCTGTATTAAACTTTAACCAAGTTATTTGACTTGATTCACATTGGAGATGAATTATCGTGTCGAAAAATAACTATTATGATTTTGATTTGAATAAAACCATTTCAAAGAACCGCTTGTTGGGGCTTTGGCGGATGATGAAGGGCTACCGCTGGTTTTATTTTGGCGCTACAGCCGCCCTCGCCGTCTCTACCATTGCGCGCACACAAGTCTACCTTGTCCTGCGAAAATTCATTGATGATGTCGTGGTTGCAGGGAATTATGGCCGGGAACTCGTTATTATCATCCTAAGTTTCATCGGCCTGGCGCTGCTTCAAGGGTCGTTCTCATTTCTGTCCGGCCTCCTGGCCTCAAAAACAGCGGAAGGCATCACCCGCCGCCTTAGGAATTACATCTTTGACCACCTGCAGCGGCTTCCCTATGCCTATCACGCAGAATCCAAGACCGGCGACTTGATTGCCCGCTCCACTTCCGATGTCGATGCGATCAACCGGTTTTATGGTGAGCAGGCGATCGGGATTGGCCGTATCTTGTTGATGTTCGTTGTGAACTTCGTTGCCTTGCTCCAACTCAACACCAAGCTGGCTCTGATCTCCGTGATCGCGATCCCTGTCATCATTGGTATATCAATATTCTTCTTCTCGAAGGTCTCCAAGGCCTATGAGAAGTATCAGGAACAGGAAGCAACGCTCAGCAGCCGTCTGCAGGAAAACCTGACCGGCATCCGGGTGGTAAAGGCTTTCGCCCGCCAGGGATATGAAAGTTACAAATTCGACCGTGAGAACTGGGAGAAATTCCGTCTGGGCAAGAAGTTGCTCACGATCCACTCCCTGTTCTGGCCGGTGTCCGATCTGGTCTGCGGCGCGCAGATGCTGACCTCTTTCTTTATGGGCGCGATGATGGCCGTCAATGGCGAGATCACGGTAGGCACCTACATAGCCTTCGCTTCACTGGTCGTCTGGATCATCTGGCCGATGCGTGGTTTGGGGCGGTTGATTGTTCAAACTTCAACTGGCCTGGTCTCGTATAAACGGGTCGCCCACATCCTGAAGCAGGATCGTGAGTCCCTGACCGAAGGGTCCTACGAACCTCAGGGAGATGTAAGAGGTGAGATCATTTTTGACCATGTCAATTTTGAATATGAAGCCAACAACCCTGTCCTCAAGGACATCAGCTTCACCTGCCAACTCGGAAACGTGATAGCCCTTTTGGGTTCGACCGGTTCTGGCAAGACCTCACTGGTCAACCTGTTGCCCCGGTTCTACGATCCCACCAGCGGCGTGATCACCCTGGATGGCGTGGACCTGACCACCTATCCTCGCAAGTTCCTCCGCTCCCAGATCGGAATCGTGGAACAGGAACCCTTCCTGTTTTCCCGATCCATTAAGGAGAACATCACCTACGGTGTTCACCGCGAGGTATCGGATGAGGAGGTCGTTCAGGCGGCAAAATTCGCAGCTATTCATGATGTGATTGAGGAATTTCCAAATGGCTACGAAACCCTGGTTGGCGAGCGCGGTGTGACCCTCTCCGGCGGGCAGAAACAGCGGGTGGCAATCGCACGGGCGCTTCTGAAGAATCCCCGGATCCTGATCCTGGATGATTCAACCTCCAGTGTAGACACGGAGACCGAGGCCCAGATACGCTCTGCCCTGGAACACCTGATGGAAGATCGGACGACCTTCATCATCGCCCATCGGATCCAGTCCGTGATGGATGCAGATCTGATCCTGGTTTTTGATAAAGGCGAGATCGTCCAACACGGCACCCATGAAATTCTTATGGAAGAAATTGGAATCTACCGGGAGATATTCGATATCCAAACCCGGATAGAAGTTGAATTAGAAAAGGATATTGCCAGTGTCAACCTATAACGAACTTGAAGAAAAGGAATATGGCAAACTGACCGGACAGGTCTTCAAACGCCTGGCACAGGTCCTCAAGCCTCACTGGAAATGGGTTGTGGGTTTCCTGATCTGCATCACAATTGTCTCAGTGATCGATGCTTTCACCACCTATCTGAGCAAAAGTCTGATCGATAACGGCATTACGGCCGGCGACAGACAGGCCATTGTGCGCGTCATCACGACCTATGCAGGTATGATGGTCGTTCAGGCTGCCTGCGCCTTTGGTTTTATCTATCTGGTCGGGATCCTTGGTGAAAGGGTCCGCTATGATCTCCGCAAAAGCATGTTCAACCACCTGCAGGAGCTCTCCCTGTCATACTTCAGCCAGACCCCTGTCGGATGGATCATGTCACGTCTGGGTTCGGACACCGAAAGGTTGGCCGACCTGCTCACCTGGGGCATCCTTGATATGACCTGGGCCATTATCAATATCAGCACCGCTGCGGTGTTCATGTTCATCATCAATGCCAGGCTGGCTACCATCGTTGTGGTCATGCTGCCGCTTTTGGTAGTGATCGCCTTCCGGTTCAGAAAAATCATTTTGAAGTATTACCGGAAATCACGCAAGATGAACTCCAAGATCACAGGTGCGTTCAATGAGTCCATCACCGGTGTACGGGTAATCAAAGCCCTGGGTCGGGAAAAATCAAACCTGGAAGAGTTCGGTGAACTCTCCACGGGAATGTACAATGCCAGTTTCAAAGCGGCCTGGCTTTCAGCCCTGTTCCTGCCTATCGTGCAGGTGATCAGTGCGATCGGCCTCGGCATTGTCCTCTGGCAAAGTGGTCTGGAGGTGAGGGTCGGCACGATGACCATAGGCGGCATTCAGGCCTTTGTCTCTTATATCACCTTCATTATGTGGCCCATTCAGGACATGGCGCGGGTCTATGCCCAGATGCAGAACGCTGTCGCTTCTGCAGAACGCATTTTCAGTCTGATTGATACCGAACCCGAAGTCAAAGACATCTCACAAACCGTTGATACCGAGACCATACAGGGCGATATCCGCTTTGAAAACGTGCATTTCCATTACGAAGAAGATGACCCGGTCATCAAGGGTCTGGATTTCCATGTGCGACATGGCGAGATGGTCGCGTTGGTCGGACCAACCGGTGGCGGTAAAACCACAATCGTTAACCTGCTCTGTCGCTTCTATGAACCCAAGAAGGGCAAGATCTACCTGAATGGGATCGATTATAAGGAAATGAAATTGCAGGATATCCAATCCCGGATCGGGATGGTGCTGCAAACCCCGCACCTCTTCAGCGGTTCCATCCACGACAATATACGCTATGGCAAGCTGAACGCAACCGATGAGGAAATCGTGGATGCGGCCAAAATGGCTGGCGCGCATGAGTTCATTATGAAGTTTGAACACGGATATAACCAGGATGTTGGCGAGGGCGGCAACCTGCTTTCTGTCGGACAGAAACAGTTGATCAGCATCGCCCGAGCGATCCTGGCCAAGCCCGAGCTTTTCATCATGGATGAGGCCACCAGCTCAGTCGACACCCTGACCGAGGCGTTGATCCAGCGCGGTATGGACCAGCTCATGCAGGATCGAACGAGTTTCGTCATCGCCCACCGCCTTTCAACCATCAAACGCGCGGATAAGATCATCGTAATTGAAGATGGTCAGATCATGGAAATGGGCACTCATCGCGAACTGATCAAACTCAAAGGAAAATATTTCAACCTCTACACAAAGCAGTTCCGGCACGAGCTGGAAGCCCAATATGATTACTTTAAGGAGTCAGAGTCGGCTCAAACAAGCTAATCCCTAAGTAATTTAATTTGCAGCCTCCCCAATCATCTGCTATCATGGGGAGGCTGTTTGCATCACCGGCCTGACTAGCTGAAGATGCTTCCAAGAACACAGGAGAAAAACCCCGATGAAATTTGCTGTTAATTTCTCAAACCCATTGGTCAATCTGATTAAATCCAGGGAAATCCGGGTGGATCTGATCAAATGTCCGGACTGGGAAGGGATGCTTGAGGAAGCCCTGCCCTACGGCCCCGTCACGATTCACTTTTCATTGGAAGCCGGACTTGGACGAACCCTTGATACCGATTTTAATAGGATCGATGCTTTTATTGCTGAAACAGGCACCCCCCATGTGAACACCCACCTTGTCACACCCCGCAGCTGCACCCCGGAAGACCCCACGGAACTCAGGCGTGTAAAAGATATTTGGCTGAAAGAGATCGGCCGGATGGTCGACCATTTCGGGTCGGACCGGGTCGTTCTGGAGCACTATCCTTTTACCATGGCCACACCCAATATCGCCCCGGCGGTTGACCCAGAGGTATTCTCCAAAGTGATCACAGATACCGGCTGCCAGTTCCTGCTGGACCTGGCCCATGCCCGTATCACTGCAGATACTCTGGGTATGGACGCCAAAGAATATATCCGCGCCCTCCCTGTTGACCGACTGACCGAGATGCACATCACGGGTATCCGCCCCTTTGGGGGCGTGCTGACCGATCATTTCGGCATGGAGGAAGGTGCCTGGGAAATCCTCGATTGGGCGTTGAAAGAGATCCATTCAGGTCAGTGGAAAAAGCCGCGCATTGTCGCATTTGAATATGGGGGTGTGGGAGATATTTTTGTCTGGCGTACAGACAGGGATGTCATCCGAGAGCAGGTCCCCCGGCTTTACGAGATGGTCCATCAATACGACTAAGCCCTATAAGCGATACCCCTGCTTCGCCAGGTTATAAGCCAGATCGACCATTCGCATCCTGGCTGTGTTCATGCTGATTTGGCCCCGGCGGACCAGCTTCGCCAGCCAGAGAGCGGACATCTGCCGCCAGAGATCGTGCCGGGCAGGGATGGACAGAAAGGCGCGGGTATCATCGTTGAACCCCACCAGGTTATTGAACCCCGCTGTCTCAACCACCGCATCAAAATATCGCAGCATCCCTTCCGGGCTGTCATGGAACCACCAGGGAGGTCCCAGCCGGATGGCTGGATAAGACCCTGCCAGGGGCGCTAATTCCCGGGAATAGCCCGACTCATCCAGCGTGAACAGGATCAACCGCAGGCGTTGATCCATTCCAAATGAGTCTAACAGCGGTTTCAGGTTGCGGGTCCACTCCACCTGGACAGGGATATCGAATCCGTGATCAGGTCCATAGGTCTCATAGATATAGGAGTGATGGTTGCGATAGGAACCGGCATGAAGCTGCATCACCAGACCATCCTCAAGGCTCATCCGGGCCATCTCATAGATCATCAAACCGCCGAACTGTCTAGCCTCATCATGACTTAGTTTTCCTCGTAATCCCTTTTGGAATAACACCTCTGCCTCTTCTGCCGAAAGCTGGCAGGTATAGGGCGTTTCAACACCCAGGTCAATAGCGACTGCGCCTTTGGCCTTGAAGACTTCCCGGCGGAGACTCAGGGCCTCCAGATAATCCGAAAAATGAGCGATGGAAACACCGCTGACCTGGCTCAACTTATCCATGTCGTCTATCCAGCCGGGTCGTCCAATTTGAATAAGTGCATCAGGACGAAATGTCGGCCGGATCTGCCCCGTCCAACCGGACGCCTTAATTCGGTCGTGAGCTTCGAGGGAGTCCCGCGCTGAATCGGTGGTGCAAAGCACCTCAATGTTGAACCTTTCAAACAAATGCCTGGGTGAAAAATCCGGTTCTTGCAGCGCGCTGATGATCCGATCATATAAATCATCAGCGTTTTCTCCATTTGGTTTATCTGAGATGTCAAAGACCATGCTCAGCGCATTGCGAATCCATAAACCGGAAGGCGTCCCATCAAATAGACTGAAATGCTCACAGAAGAGCTGCCAGATTTCTCGGGGATCCCCCGTGCATTCCTTCTCATTAACCGGAAATATACCCAGTTGTTCAAATCGAATCCCCTGAGAGATGAGCATCCGGACCACATAGTGATCCGGCGTGACAAACAAAAAAGCCGGATTGGAAAATCCAGCCTCCGGATTCGCAAACAGCCTGGGATCCACGTGGGTGTGCGGGCAAATCAATGGCAGATCAGCCGCAGATTCAAACAATTCGGCAGCTGTTTTATTTTTCTTAAGTGACGGGTCAAAAACCTTAATAATCCCTTTCATAGAAAATTACTTCTTTACAACCAGCCTATTTTAATATTATAATAAATTACTGCAATTCATAAGGGTAGCGGCTTCCCACATCACTCTCATCGACTTACATAAATATCGGATGCCAATCGCAATCCAAGAATCACATCATTTCCATCAATCGAAACCATCACTGTCTCATTAAACGGTAGTAATTCATTCACTATAAATTGTGCTCCTGGAACCACACCTTTTGATTCGAGGAAAGCCAGAATACCATAGTCGTCTTCAAGATTTTCCTGGATCCGGCGGATAATTGCAGAATCGCCCGGCGACAGACTTGACAAGGCCACCCAGTCTTCCGCTTCATCCTCAAACCCGGGCAAGGGGTTGCCGTGCGGGCAGAAACGCGGATCTTCCAACTCTGCTTGAAGCCGTTCTGCGACCTCAGGTGACAATGTATGCTCAATTTGATGAGCTTCACGGTGGATCTCCGATAGGGGCAGCTTCAGCATTCTGGAGAGCATCCACTCGGTGAGCATGTGGCGGCGAATCACATTCATCGCCGCAGAGCGGCCGGATGGGGTAAGTTGGATCTCCTTATGATCATCCATGACCACCCATCCATCTCGTTGCATCCTCTTAAGTGTTGCCGTTACCGTCGGTGCAGAGACATCAAGTGATTGTGCCAAACGAGCGGAGATCACCCGTTCGCCATTGCGGTCCAGGGTATAGATCACACCCAGGTAATCTTCAATTGTTGGGCTAGGTCGCATTTCAGTCATCATTTATCACCTGACCTCATTTTATCATTCTTAAGAAGATCGCCAATTGAAAAGTTCATGAATATTGGTAGAATTGATGTTCATTTAAAACGTTGAAAAAATATTCAAATATAAAGATTTATAAGGTAGAATTAGTTAACTAATTAAGAAAAGGAATATAAAATGGCTACTTTAGGTCAGAAATTACGTGAACTGAGACATCAACGAGGCTACAAGCTAAACGAAGTTGCTGAAGGTGCAGATCTTTCGATTTCCTTTATCTCCCTCATCGAACGCGATAAGGCATCGATCTCTGTTGAAAACCTTCAGAAATTAGCTAATTTCTATAACGTCCGGCTGTTCCAGATCTTCCAGGATATCGAAGAGGAAGACGCATTCATCATTCGGAAGAGTCAGATGGAGCAGTTGGGTGAATACAGCAACCCTGCCCTACCCTTCCTCTACTTGCTTTCCCCTGAGGATAATCTATCCTTCAAGTCCTTTCTAGTCTACATCCCACCAGGGGCCTATCATGAGAGTGTTCAGATTCAAAAGGGCGAAGCTTTCCTGCTGGTCAAAGAAGGGACACTCAAGGTGGATCTTCCCAACAAGAAACCGATCCTCCTGCATGAAGGCGACAGCGCTCACCTAACCAGTTTCAAGGGCACCATTCTATCCAGCGCCAATGACAATAAATCTGTGAAACTGCTCGTGGTGGCCTCTGCAACCGTTCAGCATCTGGACCGTCAGGGTGACCTCCTGTCCTATCAGGAAGTCAAATAGTCACTGATTTAATTCACTCAGCAAATCAATTTTCCATCAATTCGCATCATGCATCCGAAAGTTGATCATCTTAACCTGAGAAAGAAAATAGGCCTGAACAATCAGGCCTATTTTTCTATGCTTATTGACAAACCTAAAACAATATTGTATTATTTAGATATAAATTATCCATAATTCTCCTTATGGATTGTAACCGGTAACAAACAACTCTTCTTACAACCTCCAATATTTTTCTCTCTCAAGGAAAAACCGCCCGTAATCCGGACGGTTTTTTCGTTGTTTTCTCAGACGCCCCCAAAAGCAGAAAACCCGCCATCCACCGAAACCACAACGCCGGTCACAAACCTGGCGGCATCCGAGATCAGCCAGAGGATCGGGCCAACCATATCCTCGCGATTCCCAAACCCTCCCATCGGTGTTGCGGTGAGGATTTGTTCCCCTCTTGTGGTCAGAGCGCCCTTCTCATCCCTGAGGAGATAGCGGTTCTGTTCGGTCAACAGGAAACCCGGTGCCAGTGCGTTAACCCGAATGCGAGGGCTGTATTCCCGGGCCAGATAGACAGCCAGCCATTGCGTCAGGTTGTTGACTGCTGCCTTGGCAGCCGAATAAGTCACCACTCGGGTCAGCGGCTTGCTCCCAGCCATAGAAGAAATATTCAGGATCACACCGTCACCCTGACGGGCCATTACTTCTCCAAACACCTGGCAGGCAAACATCAAACCCGCAAAATTCAAATCCAAAACACCCTGAACGGCGTCAACTGGTATATCAAAAAACCGCTGCTGATCACTCGTTGTCGCCTCTGGTCGGTTGCCCCCGGCCCCATTGATCAACACGTCCACCCGACCGTACTTTTCCAGAATGATATCCCGCGCCTTTTCGATCTGGACCTTCTCACAAACATCAACCGGAATAAACAGTACAGGCTTTCCCAGTTCAGCCAGGTCATTCATCAAGTCCACTCTGCGAGTTCTGGCTATGAGAACAACCTGAGCACCCCGGCTGACCAGCGTCTCAACGGTTGGGCGCAGCAGGACGCCGGTTCCACCGGTGATAACGATGACCTGTTCTGAAAAATCATAGGCCTTATCCAAATCAAATATCATTTCAAACTCCCAAAGGTAAGCAATGGCTTGATCTAATTGTAAGCGTAAACAACCCGAATGCTCAATACATATCTGAATTTTGCCCGGTGGAAGGTTCAATATTTTTTTTAGATTTCCAATCACCATTATTTTCCAACTAATTTTACGATGTCCCCTTGATTTTCACCCGCCCCATCGTATAATTCCCGGCATGAAACTTCTTCTGCGCTTCACCAAAAAATACACCTGGACTCTCATCATTACTGTCATTGCCAGCCTGGCCTTGGTCGGCGCGCAGTTGCTGATCCCCTGGCTGGTCCGCAGCCTGATCAATCTGGTTACCGACCAAAGCCTGTCGCCCGAGACCATGCAGACAGTGACCCGGCTTTCACTAATCGCCTTGATTGCGTTCGTGGGCCGGGGCCTAGCGCATTTCCTGCGCATCTACATGGCCCACATCGCTGGTTGGGGGGTGGTTTCCGATGCCCGTAAATTTGTTTATGAGCACCTGCAAAAACTCTCCCTGCGGTTTTACGAAGATAAACAAACCGGTCAATTGATGTCGCGAGTGGTCAACGATACAGATCTCTTTGAACGGATGATCGCTCATGCCATCCCGGACGTGTTGGTTAACATCATTACCTTCATAAGCATCACTGCAATTTTAGCCGGTCTAAATTGGCAGCTGACCCTCTATAGCATGGCACCAATCCCTCTGGTCATTCTGGCTCTGGTTGGTTTTGCAAAAGTGGTCCGCCCTGCATTTCGCCGAAGGCAAGCTAAGATTGGCGAATTAAACGCCGTCCTGAATGACAGCTTTGCCGGGATCCGTGAAATCAAGGCTTTCAACCGGGAGAGCGAACAATTAGAACGGGTGGAGTTGGGAATTCAGGATTATCGGGTTTCCCTGCTGAAGGCACTCAAACTAATGGCCGTTTTCCAGCCCTTCATTGATTTCTCCACTTCCATTGGCCAATTGGTTGCGATCTTCTTTGGCGGCCGCATGGCCCTGCAGGGGACATTATCTGTGGCAGATCTGGTTGCGTTTTTCCTCTATCTTGAAATGTTTTACCAACCCATCCGAGCCCTGGGAACTTCCTGGGAACAGGTTCAGGAATCCCTGGCCGGTTTTGATCGGATCTCAGAACTACTCGATGAAGAGCCCGAGGTGAAAAAATCCCATCAATCTCTCGCGTTATCCGAGCCAGTAAGAGGTGCGATCAATCTTGAGGGGGTCAGCTTCAGCTATATTGAAGGCGAGCCAGTTCTGGAGAATATCAATCTAGAAATCCCGGCATCTAATGTGATTGCGCTGGTTGGGCCAACCGGAGTTGGCAAATCCACCTTGGTCAGTCTGATCCCCAGGTTTTACGACGTCACCAGCGGTGTGATCAAGTTGGATGGGATTAATATTCAGGATCTTGATACTGACCAACTTCGTAACAAGATCAGCATCGTCCTTCAGGATGTCTTCCTGTTCCATGGGACCGTGCGAGAAAACATCCTGTTTGGCAATCCCAAAGCAACTGATGAGGATATCATCGAAGCTGCCCAGGTTGCCAATGCCCATGATTTTATTATGAACCTGCCGGACGGATATGAAACTCTCATCGGAGAGCGGGGTGTCAAGCTATCGGGTGGACAGCGTCAGCGCATATCTATTGCCCGGGCCGTGCTTAAGGATTCCCCCATTCTGATTCTGGATGAAGCGACCTCATCCGTTGATACGGAAACCGAACTGCTAATCCAGCAAGCGCTTGAGCGGCTGATGGTCGGCCGGACAACAATCATCATCGCCCATCGACTTTCAACAGTCCGCAATGCAAATAAAATTGTCGTTCTGGAGGGAACAGAGATCATTGAGCAGGGCACACATGATGCGCTGATTGCGAAAAACGGTCTCTACCATCGCCTTTACACAGTTCAGGAAAACCTGTAACTAACAGATTTCTCCGAAGCTTGATCTAACCAGTCCGTTTCCTTTTGATCGGGATAATGGTGTTATCCCGGGTTTCAATTGTGATGAACTCAATATCCCCTTGGGTTAGCGCAGTCATCCGATCCTTGAAATCATCCAGATGTTGATTGGGCAGCCGAACAGAAATGGTTACATCAGCGGCAAAATTCTTCTCAATACAGAAGCCGTCAAAATTAGCGATGATAATTTGTGCTCTTTCAAATAATGAATAGGGAACAACAAAGAGCAGCGTGGTTGTTGCGAGTTTCTTCGCCCGGGGGATTTCAGCCAACACTTTTCGCATACTGTCACTGTAGGCTCGCACCAGGCCGCCTGTGCCGAGTTTGGTACCACCAAAATAACGAGTGATCACCACAACAATATCCCCCAATCCACTTCCCCGCAGCACAGCCAACGCAGGCTTGCCCGCTGTCCCTGTAGGCTCACCGTCGTCAGAACAATGTTCGACCACAGATGCGCCATGACCGATCAGGAACACCGGAACGTGATGGGTGGCGTCGGGATATTTATCACCGATATGGTGAATAAAATCCTGAGCCTGCTTAACTGTGAAAGCGGGCGCAGCACTGACAATGAAGCGGGAATTTTTCTCAATAAATTCAGTTTGAGTTCTTCTCGCAGGAACGATGCGAAATTCAGGCATAAAACATCCTATGATGACGGTTCCAACGCATTAGCGCAATCATTCTACCCCATCATGGCAGGATGCAAATAACCAATTTATCTGGAAGCAAATTAAGATTTTTAATAATTTATGCACATGAAATGAGAACCACTGTTTAAAAATCTATTTCCATACCCCCTCTCGAATCGAACCCCGGTCTTAGCACCTGCACCCTCATCGGGTGTTGAAAGGGCATTTAAAAAACAACCCTCCATTTAGAAGAGTTGTTTCCACCCCCTGCGAGGGCTTTGCCCCCACGGGGATTATTATCCCGGTCTTTGCACCTGCACCCTCCTCGGGTGTTGAAAGGGCAAATAAAAAAACAACCCTCCATGTAGAAGAGTTGTTCCATGCCCCCACGGGGATTCGAACCCCGGTCTTAGCCTTGAAAGGGCTACGTCCTGGTCCCCTAGACGATGGGGGCATATTTAAAGCGAATGCAATTCTACCATTCAATGTTTAGCTGGTCAAGAAAAATCAATGCGGCAAATCTTCAGTCAAGTGATATATATCACCACCATCCATCCCGATATAAAACTCATGGACACCCGGGATCACTTCAATGACTTGCATATGCTCATTATTAGAGCCCACCAGATCAAGCTTGATCCACTCGTAAGCGTCATCCACCCCGGTGGGCCGTCCGTAATATAATCCTTCCCAGGTTACAGCCCAAATCATCTGCGAATTAACTGGGTCAACTACAAGGTCATGAATTTCAGTATCCAAACCCAATTTGATCCATGTCTCTCCAATTGATTTATCTAAGCGATAAACACCTTCCCCTGTTCCTGCCAGATATTTACCATCATCTTGTATCTCAAGTGCAATTACATCAATCCAGGCTGGTAAGCCATCCCTCATATCTCTCCAGTTGTATCTGTCGCTTGATACCTTGAGCCCATAATCTGCTATACCAATTAGAAATTCCTCATTCTGATTTGGATCTACGAGAGAATCCATGACAAACCCACTCTTAAGACTGGAAGTGGACCAACTAAGTCCGCCATTATTAGTATAAAGTGCGCCACCACCATTCGTTCCAGCGAACATCCTGGACCTATCATTTGGGGCAAAACCTATTGTCGTTATTGGTAGTAAGGTACCCCTATCTGCAGAACTCGATCCTACTGCATCTAAAAGATCTTGAAGATCGACCGGGTCCATCCACTTATAGTCATCTTCATCAATCCAGCCTTCAGGAACATCAACTTCAATCTCATCCTCATCCGGACTAACACTCCGAGCAATGCCACTATTTCCCGGTTGCCAAGATTCGCCACCGTCCAAACTGTAATAAATTCCACCGTATTTATCACCAACATAGATCGTATCAGGTGTATCCGGATTGATCGAAATGTCATTAATATATTCGAGATCCAGAGCATAATGCAATGATTTCCAGGAGTTTCCTGCATCTACTGATTTATACAACCCCCTATAAGAAGCACTAACATATTGGATGTCAGGGTTTATAGGATCAATTGTTATAGCCCGCACAATATTAGCACGTATTCCTCTATAACTCGGGTCAAATTCCACGCCACCATCATTACTCTTAAAAAGTCCAAAATGCTGGACTCCTGTATACATGAATTTCGTTTGCCCATTGCTTGCCGCAGGAGCATTCAGGTCCAAAGCCAGGTCAAAGACAAATTTCCCTTTATTCGCCACTAAACTGCATGTCGAATAAGCTGTAGGTTTTTTACAAAAATACACGCCACTGGCTGTTGTCAAATAAACATTATTCGGCTGGTGGGGATCATATTGAACTTCATAAACATAAAGACCCAGGCTGTGGGTATATATATTATTAACCCAGGTGAACCCGCCGTTATCAGAAAAGGCAAAGCCATACCCATCCCAAATTCCCGCATAAATTTGGCCATTAATGGGATTTACTTGAATACCGCGAATATCCTCATGAATTAAGCCCCGACTCATTTTAACCCAATTCGCACCCCCATCGGTTGTCTTATATACGCCGGTTCGATGGTTCGCTGTATAAATGGTCTGAGGATCGTTCGGATCAATTGCCAGATCGTAAATGTAATCCTCCTCATAAAAACCATTTTCTATAAGCGTTACTTGTTGCCAATTATCACCACCATCAAAGGATTTCCATACCCCACCGGGATAGATATTCCCCGAGGATTGGTAAATAGTCTGCTCACGGATAGCAGCATATACTGTTGAAGACCGAACATGAGGGTCCTCAAGCTGCACTGAGCTATCAAAATCAATGGAATAAGCAACAGAATACACAGGAAAACCACTCGTCGGTTCCCAGGTCATTCCGCCATCAAAGGATTGATCTATCCCATGTTCATAAACACTGGCTAAAAGGTGGTTCGAATTTAAGGGGTCGATGGCAATCTCGTATATATATGCAGACCGTAATTCATCGGTTATATGAATATCCCATGTCTCACCACCATCCAGGCTTTTATAAATGCCATTGCCCCAGG
>Ga0209121_10000290_pt1 | contig 54364 bp, 50 predicted proteins | sample Cruoilmetagenom3_FD_187292 | JGI IMG/M metagenome (GOLD analysis project Ga0209121, IMG submission 187292) | Oil polluted marine microbial communities from Coal Oil Point, Santa Barbara, California, USA - Sample 3 (SPAdes) (version 2) | ecosystem: Environmental > Aquatic > Marine > Oil seeps ... | reverse complement strand
TGGGCGTCGCTGGGGACGGATCCGGGCAGCGTGGGTGATTCGGTCAGCGTGAGGGGCCGTGTCGCAGCGGCGGCACCAGGACTCGATCCGTCCCTGGATGATTCGGATATCGCGATCTCGATCCAGACGATCGACGGCCAGGCGGCAATCACGGTGTCCGTTTCGTACGAGAGCCCGGTGTTCATGCCTCTGATGAGCGAGATCGTCGGGGGCAATTCGTTCCCACTGAACAGTTCGGCGACTCAGCGGATGGAGGTGGCTCCCTGATGCGCGGATTCATGCGCGATGACGAGGGCGCCACAGCAGTGATCGTTGCCATCACTCTGATGGTGTTCGTTGCGCTCTCTGCTTTGGTTATCGATATGGGCTACTGGTACAACGTTCGGCGTCAGCTGCAGACGGCGGCCGATTCAGCTGCGTTGGCAGGGGGACACGAGCTCATTTCCGATGCATCGGATGCGCAGATATGGGACGCAGTTGAGGTCTATGCGAATGAGAACTCAGGGCGACCCGTGGATGGGTTGACGGTGATAGCACCCAGTGCGGGTGGGGAAAGCGACATCGGTGCCGATTTCGTGAAGGTGACGGTCAGTTCCGATGCCCAATCCTTCTTTGGACGAGTACTTGGCATGAACTCGAATCTGATTAAGGCTCAGGCAGTTGCGCGAGCTGGCTATATCGCCGGCGGCAAGACGCCTGTGCCTTGGGCGCTGCCCATCCTGAGGGCCACACGAGTCATCGCCGTCATGGCGGACGGGTCTGAGAAGGATCTCGACGAGGTCACCAAGGGCCACTGGGAGGCTGATCTTCCTCTTGGGACTCGAGGCGAGGTTGAGATTGTCTACTACAACGATCAAACCCTCGATCCCAACTATCCGGACGGAGTTCCGGATGAGATGGGTCCTGTGACACGACTCAAGAGTCTGCCAGCGGGTTCGAGGTTCGCATCAGTGCAACTGCAGGATGCGACCGTCACGTATGGTTCTGCGGGCGACGACGAGGTTCAGGTGCGGGTTGAGTTGACGCAGGAGCTCGGCGCTGGTGAATCAGTCACCGTGTCCACCGGAAAGTCGGACTACACGGCTTCCGGGAGCGAACTGATCTACACGGCCACGTTCGATGCGCCGGCAACAGAGGATCTGTATGACACCGTCGATATTGATGTGGCCATTGAGAGCGGCGGAAAGTCTGTCGAGGCAATCAGTGGGGCGGCAGTATTGGTGTTGCGACGCTCGACGCACCCGATCCTAAACGTGCAGACCTCGCCAACAGTATTCCCTGCAGGGGTAGCTGGGGTGACACATATCGAGGTCGATCTCAACAAGTACGAGTACGGCCATCAATACGAACTCAAGGTCATTGGCGGTGCTGGCGAGACCGGCAACTTCATGGCGATTGACTATTCCACGCTCCGACGTGAACCATATTGGCGCAGCCCCCAAGACCCCGCCCAGTATCCTGATCTATCTTCAGCCACGGCTGAATACTACGAGTACATCGCGGGCACCTCGACGAGTGAGTTCATGGTCCTGGTACACGACACAGTGTGGACGGAGCCAGGCAATATGTCCGGGCCCAAGACCCGAGACGCACTTGAGGTCAGATTCGGGACTGAAGACGCTGACTTCTTGGCGTGGGTCGATGCAGGGAAGAGTTTCTCGTCCAGGCGCGTGGTGTACGTACCGATCACGGAGTTGGTGCAGCCCGACACGGGTACCTCGCCCCTGCACGTCGTGAACTTTGCTGTGTTCTATGTGGAGTCAGTGGCGACTGATGCCGGAGGCGCAGCAGTCACTGGATACTTCGTCGAAGAATGTCAGGTTCCCCCTTGGGTCGTGTCAATTGATCCTCCGGGTCCGGGCATGCACGCCGATACTGTCTATCTGTCGAACCAAGGGCTTGATTTCTGAGCTAGAAGGAGATATCCGATGCGCAGCAAGATCTTTATCCTCATAGTGGCACTGGCGCTCGGTGGCGTTGCGGCCGTGATGGCAGCGAGCTATCTCAACGATGCCCGCTCTGACATCGAGGCCGAAGGGGAGCCGGTCAGCGTGCTGATCGCAGTCGAGGACATACCTCGCGGTCTTTCCTCCGAGGAGCTTCTCTCTCGCGAGTTGATCGTCCTAGAGGAGATGCCTCGCAGGTTCGTCGCGGCGGGTGCCGTCTCTAGTGAGCGTGCGCTCGAGGGTCAAGTGCTCGCCGCTCCTCTCACAGCCGGTGAGCAGATCACTCGTTCGAGATTCGAGTATCCCTCCTCGGCGGGTCTTGCTTACAGCATCCCGGGTGACTACATGGCCCTATCGATCCCCGTCGACGAGGTCGACGGTGTGGCCGGTCTGGTCAAGCCTGGAGATCACATCGCTCTCTATGTGACGTTCTCGCCCGGTCCCGACGGCGAGGTCGATCTCACCAAGCTCCTGATCTCGGATGCCAAGGTGCTCGCTTCGGGCGGCGCGCTGCGCTCGGAATCGGTCACAGAGGATGAGGGGTCGGACGGCCTCATGAGCACATCGCGCTCGCAGTCGGCATCGACGGACACCGTTGTTCCACGCACGCTCACCATCGCAGTCTCCGCGGCTGACGCGGAGCGCGTGGTGTTCGCCGAGGAGACCGGTGACGTCTGGTGCGCGCTTCTTCCTGCAACGGCCATCGAGTCGCCGGTCGGCGACGGCCAGACCATCCTGACGGTATTCGAGTAGGGGGATCCATGGGACTCATCGCCATCGTTGATGCTTCAGAGGAGTTCCGCGGTCAGATGACTGCTCTTCTCGGCACGCAACCTGACATGAGCATTGCGTTGGCTTCCAGCGCTCAGGAGGCATTTGGTGTACTGGCCTCGGAGAAGCCCTATGTGATGTTGCTCGGACCATCGGTCTCAGCGGATGAGGCGGTGAGACTTACCCTCGTCGCGCGTGAGGGCGATGCTCCCACCGATATGATCACCGTGACCATGGGCGCATCCCAGGATGACATCCGTACTCTTTTTAGAGCTGGCGTTCGCGATGTTCTGGATCACGGGACCTCTGCGAGCGACCTGTTGTCGGCCGTTCGCGAGACGCATGACAGGGTCGAATCCGCGCGAGTGATCGCGATTCCCGTGTCCGAGGACGATGGGACCGCGAAGCAGCTAGCGCGGGTGGTCACGGTGTTCAGCACCAAAGGTGGTGTTGGAAAGAGCGTGACTGCGACCAATCTTGGAGTTGCTCTGGCTGTTCACAGCACACTGAATATCGCTCTTGTCGATCTTGATCTGCAGTTCGGTGACGTTGGCATCATGCTTGGGCTCGATCCGGTCAGAACAATCGTCGATGCCGTACAGGCCTTCGATCGCCTCGATCAGGAGATGCTCAAAGGGTGCATGACGCATCACGACTCAGGACTCGACGTGCTGCTCGCTCCGAATCAGCCGGAAGATGCCGAGATCATCACCACGGGGCGGATTGACCGCATCGTGGGATTGTTGCGTGAGATGTATGACGTCATCGTCATTGATACTGCTGCCGCATTGAACGAGACGGTGCTCGCGGCGCTCGATCGCAGCGACGAAGTGTACGCCGTGACCATGATGGACGTCGCCAGCATCAAGAACACACGGATATCGATGCAGAAGCTGGCTCAGTTGGGGTATCCCGCTGACCTGGTGAAGCTGGTTCTCAATCGGGCTGATAGCAAGGTCTGGCTGCAGCCGGGCGAGGTCGAGCGCGCGATAGGCTCGCATATTCACGCAAAAGTCCCCAGTGATCGGGTTGTTCCGCGATCGGTCAACAGGGGCGTCCCAGTGGTCGTAGATGCGCCCAAGTCCGATGTGGCAAAGGCGTTGGCATCGCTCGCGGCAGGCATCGCGAGCGCCGCCCAGGAGGTGAAGGAAGATGTCGCTTAGGGACCGTCTTGCACAGACGAATGTGACAGAAGAGCCGGTGCTGCAAGTGCCACCGGAGAGCAAGGTCTCTGTCGACGCGAAGGACGCGATCAAGCGCAATATCCACTACCTTCTTATCGAGGACTTGGGCGCCGAGTTGGAGACTGCCGACGAGAATGATCCGGGGCTACGGTTCAAGATTGAACGCAGACTGCAGGATCTGCTAGGCAAGGAAAGCACGCCCTTGTCTGCAATCGACAAACAGGAGATCGTGGGCGACGTGATCGATAACGTCCTCGGGTACGGACCGATCGAGCCTCTTCTCAACGATCCGACCATCACCGAGGTCATGGTCAACAACCCGCAGATGATCTACATAGAGCGCGCCGGTAGGATCCAGGCTACGGACAGACATTTTGTCGACGAGGCGCACCTACTTCGGATCATCGACAAGATCGTGGGACAGGTGGGTCGTCGTATTGACGAGAGTTCTCCCATGGTCGATGCGCGACTGCCAGACGGGTCGCGTGTCAATGCGGTCATCTCGCCGTTGGCGATCAATGGGCCTATGCTCACGATCCGCAAGTTCTCCCACGACCCGTACACGGTTGAGGATCTGATTGGTTTCGGAACGCTGAGCGATCGCCTTGCTCAGTTCTTGGACGCGTGCGTGCAGGGACGTTTGAACATGTTGATTTCCGGAGGTACCGGCACAGGTAAGACCACATTGCTGAATGTGGTGTCCGGTTTCGTGCCTGCGGATGAGAGAATCGTGACTATCGAGGACGCAGCCGAGCTTCGCTTGCATCAGGCGCATGTGCTCAGGCTCGAGTCCCGGCCGCCCAACATTGAGGGTCAGGGACGTATCGCGATCCGAGACCTCGTGCGCAACTCGTTGCGCATGAGGCCTGACCGTATCATCGTCGGTGAGGTTCGTGGTGGCGAGGCTCTCGACATGTTGCAGGCCATGAACACTGGTCACGACGGATCCCTCACCACAGCGCATGCCAACTCCCCGCGTGATGCCCTGGCTCGAATCGAGACCATGGTGCTCATGAGTGGGATCGACCTGCCTGTTCGAGCGATTCGTGAACAGGCTTCGTCGGCATTGGACGTGTTGATCCATCTCACGAGGCTGCGCGATGGTACCCGTCGAGTCACGCAGGTCTCCGAAGTGGAAGGCATGGAGGGCGACAAGATCGTTCTGCAAGACATCTTCTACTTTGACTACACCATGGGGGTCGACGAGGAGGGCCGTTTCCGCGGTCATCTCAAGTCGACGGGGCTCCGACCCAAGTTCATGCGTCGCCTCGAGGACTTGGGAGTCACGTTACCTCCCGAGGTGTTCGAGTACGAACCCCCTGCGAGGAGGTAGGCGCGTGAGACACAGTGCAACGCATAGGTTCATTGTGGCGTGCAGCGTTTTGTTGTGCGTGAGTCTGTTGGTTCCTGCTCTCTCGTTGGCTGCTGGAGACGAGCCCTCGGTCGTGGTGCAGCATGTGAATTCATCCGAGTATCCTGAGGTCAGTTTGTCAGTAGCTCTGCCTGCTGAGCTTCTGGCTTCCGGGGCGGAACCGGAGTTCCAGGTGCGGGAGAACGGCAAACGCGTCAAGATTCTGTCTACGGATGGAACGGGCGAGCAGTCCGAGCCCACGGATGTCGTGCTCGTGATCGACACCAGCGGAAGCATGGACGGAGCTGCCCTCGACAGCGCGATCCAGGCGTCGGATGCCTTCTTCGCGGGGTTGGGCGCTCCTAACCGCGTGGCAGTCGTCGCTTTCAGTACTGAGGCTCGGGTTATACAGGGCTTAACCGATAACGATGCGGCTCTGGGCGAGGCTGTCGGTGAACTCAAGGCATCTGGTGAGACTGCTCTGTACGATGCGCTGCTGATGGCATCCGATCTCATCAGCGCCTCACCACGTGAGCATGCGGCAATCGTGCTGCTTTCTGACGGTGGCGATACGGTGAGCCGTGCTCAGTTTGATGCCATGCTCACGAAACTCATCGATCGTTCCGTTCCCGTCTTCGCGGTGGCGCTCACCTCAGATGAAGAGGACCACGGGGCTTTGAACACAATTGCGGCGAGCACGTCTGGCCGTGTCATGAACGTTTCCGACGTGGCGGAGCTTCCGGCCTCGTTCGCGGGGATAGCGCGTCAGATTCAGGACCGTTACGTCGTGGTCTACGAGAGTCTCTCTCCTTCAACTGTCGATCTCGAGATCGACATTATGGCGAGTGCTGGCGGTGTTGAGGTTCCCGGAGCCACAATCGTGCGCAACCCAGGATTCGCACCCCGATCAGAACTGGATCCCTGGGAGCCCGCTCGATCCCCCGCGGCGAACTACCTTAACTTGAGTGCTGCGGTTCTCCTGTCATTCCTGTCCATCGCACTGTTGGTTGGCGGCATGCTTCTACTGGCTTTCAAGCCTCGGAACGCTCTGCATCACCTCAAATACTACGATCAACTGCATGGCGCCTCCGATGAGCTTCCAACTGCCGATGACGCCACGGGTACGTCGCTCGCGAACAAGATGGTCGATGCGGTGGGCTACGTTGCGGGCCAGAGCGGGATGACGGTGATGGTGCACGAGTGGCTCGAACGAGCGGGTCTCCCACTGCGCCCCGTCGAGTACATGGCGGGTCACATCACATTCGTTATTGGAGTGAGCGCTCTGATCCAGCTGCTATCGGGTAATTTGGGTGTTTCTATCGCCATCGTCCTGCTCACGACGTTCGCCCCCATCATGTTCATCCAGCATTTGGCGACCAAGCGGTGCAAAGCGTTCGAGGAGCAGTTACCCGATGTGCTGAACCTCATCGCAGGATCGGTGAGATCCGGCTGGGGTATGCAGCAGGCCGTTGACATGGTGGTTCAGGAGATGACGCCACCGGCCTCAATCGAGTTCAAGCGAGTTCAGACCGAGGCACGACTGGGGCTTCCCGTCGAGGATGCCATGATGTCGATGGCAGACCGGTTGAACAGCAGTGATTTTCGTTGGGCGGTCTCCGCGATCACGATCCAGCGTGAGGTCGGCGGCAACCTCGCCGAAGTGCTCGACATCGTGGCGGGCACGATTCGTGAACGAGCTGCCCTCCGCCGTCATGTGGACTCACTGACCGCCGAGGGCAAGCTGTCAGCCTCCGTGCTGATAGGCCTTCCGTTCTTGGAAGCCTTCATTCTCATGGTGGTCAATCCGACCTACATGGGACAACTGTTCGATTCGTCGGCGGGTGTGGTCGTGACACTCTGTGGCGTGCTTTTGTTGGCCATCGGTGCTGTGTGGTTGCGCCGAGCAATTGCCGTGGAGGTGTGACATGGAGATTGCGCTTGCGGCCATGATCTTCGCATCGGTCGGCGTGCTCACGTACACGGGGCTCGTGACTGTGTTCTCCGAGGAGAGGCAGGTCAGTAGGCGCCTGCGCAAGATGGGTGACTACGAGGCGGGTCAGGCGCGCGATGCCGAACCACTTCTGCGGCCGTTCAGCGAGAGGATTCTTTCGCCGGTAGGTGGGGCGTTAGTCGGCCTTCTTCGCACGTTGGCGCCCATGGGATACAGGGATCGAATTCGCCAGAGACTCAAGGTTGCAGGTAATCCTCGGGGTCTGGACGTGGATCGTTTTATTTCAGGCAAAGTCGTCGCGTCTCTGGGAGTTCTCGGATTCTTCGTCGCGATCTCGATTTTGAGACCCATGAGCCCCGCGAGTTGGCTTCTGGTCGGTCTACCGACGGTCGCACTTGCTTTCTACTTCCCGGACTTGTGGCTTTCGAACACGATATCCAACCGACAGAAAGCCATTCGCAGGGCGCTGCCGGACATGTTGGACATGCTCACGATCAGCGTCGAGGCTGGCCTCGGCTTCGATCAGGCCATGGCCAAGCTCGTACGCAACAGTTCCGGTCCGCTCGCCAAGGAGTTCGCGCGTATGCTCCAGGAGGTTCAGGCCGGAGTCGATAGGAGCGAGGCACTGCGACACATGGCCCAGCGTGCCGACGTGCCCGACCTGAACGCGTTCATCACGGCGATCATTCAGGCTGATGTCTTCGGCGTGTCTGTTTCAACTGTCCTGCGCACGCAGGCCAAGGAGATGCGTCTCAAGCGCCGTCAGTACGCGGAGGAACAGGCTCAGAAGGCTCCCGTGAAGCTGGTGTTCCCGCTTATCCTCTGTATTCTGCCTGCTACGATACTGGTCATTCTCGGGCCCGCTGTTGTTTCGATCGGTCGTGCATTCGGCTTCTTCGAATAGAGGGAAGGGCGTATTCTCTCTCAATACGCGATACTTGAGAGACGCACCCGATTCTCGGAGGAACGGATGGACAGAGAAAAGATCATGGAGGGCGTTCGGCTCATTCTCGAGGGTGTGGGCGAGGACGTTGAGCGTGAGGGCTTGGTCGATACTCCCCGGAGAGTCGCTGCGATGTACGAAGAGGTCTTCGCCGGGCTCGATCAGGATGCAGGTGAGCATTTCTCGGTGACATTCAATGAGGGTCATCAGGAGATGGTGCTCGTGCGGGACATCCCTCTCTATTCGATGTGCGAGCATCATCTGGTTCCGTTCATGGGGCGTGCGCATGTGGCATATATTCCGGGGGAACACGGTCGTATCTGTGGGCTGTCCAAGATCGCCCGAACCGTTGACGTCTTCGCCAAACGACCTCAAGTGCAGGAACGTCTGACCTCGCAGATCGCCGATACCATGGTCGCTCATCTCGATCCGGCGGGAGTGGTCGTGGTCATTGAGGCGGAGCACATGTGTATGTCCATGAGAGGCGTGCGAAAATCGGGCGCCATTACGACGACCTCTGCCGTGAGGGGCGTCTTTGAGCGGAACGCCTCGACTCGCGCTGAGGCGATGTCACTCATCAAGGGTCACTAGGAGCACTTATGGCTGAAGCCGCATTCCATACGTGGCGCGCAGGTCCATTCGATCTCGCTCTGGGTCGACCGCTGGTTATGGGCATTCTCAACGTCACGCCGGATTCCTTCTCAGATGGAGGCGCTCATGACCGGATCGATCTCGCCATTGAGCATGCGCGCCGAATGCTTGATGAGGGCGCGGACATCATCGATGTGGGCGGCGAGTCCACGCGCCCTGGCGCCGCAGAGGTCTCGTTGGAGCAGGAGATTGAGCGGGTACTGCCCGTTCTGTCGCAACTCACGACCATGGGCGTACCAGTCTCAGTGGATACTCGTCATGTAGAGGTGGCTGAAGCGTGCGTGGAAGCGGGTGCATGCATCATCAACGACGTGTCCGGATTCCGCGATGAGGCTATGGTGAAGCTTGCGGCACGCCATGATGTGGGTGTGGTGATCATGCATATGCTGGGAGAGCCGGGAACCATGCAGGCCGACCCGGTCTACACGGATGTTGTCGCCGAGGTCGGGGAGTTCCTGGACTCATCGGTTATGAGCTTAACTGCTGCGGGGGTCTCTCGGCAGCGGATCTGCATTGATCCCGGTATCGGATTCGGCAAGACGCTTGAGCACAATCTGCAGCTTCTGCGCGGAATCGATGAGTTTGCGACTAGGGGATTCCCGGTTCTCATCGGCGCGTCGCGCAAGCGCATGATCGGCGAGGCTCTGGGTATCGATGACCCGGGCGACCGCCTCGAGGGCAGTCTCGCTGTGGCAGCGTGGTCGGTCACGCATGGGGCACGTATCATTCGTGCACATGACGTGCGCGAGACCGTACGGGTTGTGAGGATGACTGCTCGGATCGCATCGAACTGACGAGGTCGGGATTCTCGTCCCTGATGTCACGACTATGGGGGACCACATGGAGACAGCGTTTCTGGGCGTTGGCGGCAACATGGGTGATCGGGCGGAGAACATCGCAGCTGCTCTCACTCTGATCGACGCTCTTGATGCCACAACCATCGTACGCGTCTCTCGTCTGTACGAGAGCACGCCGTGGGGAGTGGCCGATCAACCCCTGTTCGCGAATGCGGTGGTCGAAATCGCCACGAACGTGCCTGCGGATGCACTATTGGATGCCCTGCAGGGGATCGAGCAGGAGTTGGGGCGTCGTGAGGGGCCTCGCTACGGACCGCGTCCGATAGATCTGGATATCCTGCTCTACGGTTCCGAGGAGTGGAATTCCGAGCGGCTGACCATACCTCACGAGCGCATGCTCGAACGCGATTTCGTGATCACACCGCTGCTCGAGATAGCTCCTGAGATCTGGCTCCCGAATGGGTCGCCAGTGAACCGCGATCTGGTCAGATGCGGGCAGGTGACCGGAGTGCTCGATGCGATTCCGGGTTTCGAGGATCGCATGCCGATACAGAATCTGCGCGAGAAGTCCCTTGGCCACAAGCGCCGGCCCAATGAGGATTGGGTGGAACTCTGCGCGTTCGGAGATTGGCTCGTTAACTCCATGAAGGCTCAATCCGCACCGGACGTATCCTTCCTGCTCACGGTGTTCGAGGCCGAGAACATACCGTTCGCGTGGGACCCGTATCCGCCTCAGGAGTCGTTCAACCCCTACGGGTTCTCGGCACGCTTCAAGCTCATGGTCCCGCGAGCGTTCGAGGCCTCCGCGAACAAGCTCATCAACGAGGTGGCGAAGGCTGAGATCGACTGGACGAATCCCGGTCTCTCGGGTCTTTGAGAGCGGACCGAGGTCGCAGGGTGGTAGAATAGAGTTCTACGCTCGGCTCTGGGGGATCGCATCCGGGGTTCTTGAAGCCAGAGCGAAGGGGCCCGTACGGGGCCGCCGGGACCTCATGTGAGGCCTGGACGGTTGTTGCGGAAGGAGAACCACCATGAGCGCTGCTGTTCCCATGGACCCACAGAGGTCCGTGACCACCACCACGTTCCGTGCCGCCAAGGCACAAGGTCGTCGCATCGCGATGATCACCGCGTATGACGCGCCCACGGCTCGCATGGTCGATCAGGCTGGAGTCGATGCCATTCTCGTGGGAGACTCCCTAGGCATGGTCGTGCTGGGGCATGATTCCACCCTGCCGGTCACCATGGACGACATGCTGCACCACACGCGTGCGGTCGTTCGGGGCACATCGCGTGCACTCGTTGTCGCCGACATGCCGTTCCTGAGTTTTCAGGTCTCGCTCGAGGAGGCTCTGCGCAACGCGGGGCGCCTTGTTGCGGAGGGCGGAGCCGGTGCGGTCAAGCTCGAGGGAGGTCGTCGCACGGCGGAGACCGTTCGTTTCGTGACTCAGGCGGGCATTCCGGTGATGGGACACGTGGGGCTCACGCCTCAGTCCGTGAACCAGCTGGGCGGCTATCGGGTGCAGGCGCGCGAGACGGCGGATGCGCTCACGCTCATCGATGACTGTCGCGCACTGGAGGAGGCGGGCGCCTTCGCCATCGTTCTCGAGTGCATTCCGGCCGAGCTCGCTCAGCTCGTGTCGAACGAGTTGGGGATTCCCACGATCGGCATTGGTGCCGGCGTCGGCTGTGATGGCGAGATACAGGTCTTTCATGACCTGCTTGGTATGGGCGATTTCACTCCTCGGCATGCGGGACGATACGCCGAGGTGGGCACCGCGATACGTGAGGCGGTGGGCGCGTACACGCAGGATGTGCATGACCGCGCGTTCCCGGCAGAGGCACAGACGACGCATCTGGATCAGCGGGTGCTTGCGGAGATCAAGGCGGCCCGCGCGGCTGCACTCAAGCCGGCGTCGGGCGGTTCGCTGTCCGGTGGCGACCGAGGCGGTCTCTAGGGTGATCGGACTCAAGACGAGGGAGAGACGATGAACCTGGAACGGGTTTCATCGGCCGAGGAGACACGTCGTGCTGTCGCGGAGGCGCGCCGCGAAGGGCGCACCGTGGCGCTCGTGCCCACCATGGGGGCGCTGCATGAGGGGCACCTGTCCCTTGTTCGCGCTGCGTGCGAACGGGCGACCTACGTGGTCGTGTCGGTGTTCGTGAATCCGACGCAGTTCGCACCCGGAGAGGATTTCGAGGCGTATCCCCGCGATCTCGAACACGATATGCAGTTGCTTGAGGCCGAGGGTGTCGATCTCATATTCGCGCCCAACGTGGACTCCATGTACGCCGCCGATGCGACCGTGACGGTCGATCCGGGACCCATCGCGACTGTGTGGGAGGGCGCGACGCGCCCCGACCATTTTCGCGGCGTGGCGACGATAGTCACCAAGCTCCTGAGCATCGTGTCACCGGATCTCGCCTTCTTTGGCGAGAAGGACTACCAGCAGCTGCAGCTCGTGAAACGGCTGGTTCGCGATCTCGATCTTGCCGTTCAGGTGGTGGGTTGTCCGATCGTCCGCGATCGCGACGGTCTGGCGCTGTCGAGCAGGAACGCCTATCTGTCTCCCACCCAGCGTGCGCAGGCGCTCGCGCTCTCCTCGGCGCTTGAAGCTGTCGCGGAAGCGGTTGCCTGGGGCGAGCGTGACGCTGACGTGTTGCGAGAGACGATGTTGCGGATTCTGAGCGAGCATCCTGATGTGTCCGTTGACTATGCGACCGTGGTGGATGGGACGGACCTCACCGAACTCGGAAGCATCGATGGCCCCGCACGCGCTATTATCGCTGTACGAGTTGGAAACACCCGGCTCATCGATAACGCGGCGGTCGCACCTTCGGCACACGAGGAGTAGTAGCCGCCGGCGCGGCATTACCAGTGAGATGTCGATCGCTATGAGAGGAGCGGCGCGTGCCCGACACCGCAACCCTGCATGACGAGATACGGACCCTCGCACGTGAGCGAGATGCGATCATACTCGCACACAACTATCAGCGCGGAGAGGTCCAGGACGTAGCGGACTTCACCGGCGATTCGCTCGGGCTTTCACGTCAGGCATCCGAGACCTCGGCGCAGACGATCGTCTTCGCTGGTGTTCACTTCATGGCCGAGACGGCCAAGATACTCTCGCCGGACAAGACGGTGCTGCTGCCCGAGCTTGGTGCCGGTTGCCCCATGGCCGACATGATGACCGCCGACGAGCTCGCCACATGGCGCGAGGCCCATCCGGGTATCCCTGTCGTGACCTATGTGAACTCCTCTGCTGACGTGAAGGCACTCTCTGATGTCTGCGTCACCAGTGCCAATGCCGTTGCCGTCGTGCGCTCGCTGGGCGCCGATCGCATTCTGTTCGGCCCCGATCGCAACCTGGGCTCGTGGGTGGCGCGCGCGCTGCCCGAGGTCGAGGTTCTGCTGTGGGAGGGCTTCTGTCCCACGCACGAGCGCGTCACACCCGAACAGATCGCTGAGGCTCGCAAGCGCCATCCGGACGCCGAAGTCATGGCGCACCCGGAATGCCGCCCGGACGTGGTCGATCTCGCCGACTTCGTGCTCTCCACGAGCCAGATGCTCCGTCGCGCGGCTGATTCACCGGCCGATGAGTTCATCGTGGTGACCGAGGAGGGCCTGCTCCACGCGCTCGCCAAGGCGGCGCCAGGCAAGCGATTCGTGAACCTGGAGCCGAGAATGATCTGCAGGAACATGAAGGTCACGACCCTTGAGAAGGTCCGTGACGTGCTGCGCGACGGCACAAATGAGATCGTGGTGCCAGAAGATGTCCGTGAGCGTGCTCTCACGGCTGTTCAGCGGATGGTGGCCATTGACTGATATCAGATCACCGGAGATCCTGCCTGACGCTCTGGGCCGACGCTACCTGCTGGAGTTCGATACCGACGATCTCGTGCAGCATCACTCCGACGTACTCGTGATCGGTTCGGGCATCTCGGGTCTCGTCGCCGCGCTTGCATCCTCTATGTCGAAGTCGGTCTCACTCGTGACCAAGGCGCGTGTCGAGGAGACTAACACCTGGTACGCCCAGGGCGGCATCGCCGGCGCGGTCGGCGAGGCCGATTCGACGCAGCTCCATGAGGCCGACACGCTCGTGGTGGGCCAGGGACTCTCCGATCCTGACGTGGTTCACGCGGTGGTGACCGAGGCCGCAGACGCCCTGGGCGATCTGCGCGCCATGGGAGTGAGCTTCGACCTCGCCGAGGATGGCAGCGTGCTGCTCGCTCGCGAAGGCGGGCACAGCCTGCCGCGCATTCTGCACTCTGGCGACACGACCGGCGCTGAGATCCAGGACACGCTCTCGGGGATGGTGCGTCGCTCCGAGGATGTTGACATCTACGAGGAGCGTTTTCTTATCGACCTCATCACCGCGGCCGACCGATGTGTCGGCGCGCTCGTTTACGATCCGGAGTCGCGCCGCCCGCAGGTGTTCTGGGCCGACGCGATCGTGCTCGCCACGGGCGGTTGCGGTCAGGCGTATCGCGTTACGACCAACCCTTTGATCGCGACGGGCGACGGAGTCGCTGCGGCATGGCGCGCAGGTGCCGACATCGCCGATCTCGAGTTCGTGCAGTTCCACCCCACGGCTCTGGACTCCGCGTCGAGCCCCAAGTTCCTCATCACCGAGGCACTGCGTGGTGACGGGGCGTATCTGCTCGACTGTGACGAGGAACGATTCATGGTCGGTGTCCATCCGCTGGCTGAGCTTGCGCCGCGTGATGTGGTGAGTCGTGAGATCGAGAAGGTGATGGCTCGCTGCGGTCGTCCGTTCGTCTGGCTCGATGCTCGACATCTTGGCGAGGAGCATCTCCGGGTGAGGTTCCCCAATATCTGGGAGACCTGTCTGGAGGCCGGGTTCGATCTCTCTCGCGAACTCGTACCGGTCGCTCCTGCTGCGCACTACATGATCGGCGGCGTCCACGTCGATGTCGACGGGCGCACATCGCTTGCGGGGCTTTATGCCGCTGGTGAGGTGACCGCTTCTGGGCTGCACGGCGCCAACAGGCTCGCGAGTAATTCGCTGCTCGAGGGACTCGTGTTCTCTCGGCGCATCGTGCGGGCCCTGCAAGTCGAGCCGAGCGTCCCTCGGCCATCACGCGTGGTGTCGGGGCCTAGCGAGACGTCGGCTGCGTTCACGAGCGTCAAGGCCATGGAGGCGCTGCAAACGACCATGAGCCAGTTCGTGGGCATGACGCGATCCCGGGGGAGTCTTAGAGAGGCAGCGGTCGTTCTGGACGGGTTGACCCGGCTGTTGGACGTGAGCTTCCATCGACCACATGAGCTTGAGCTGCAGAATCTCGTGACGGTGGCATCGCTCATCACGCGTGCCGCTTGGATGCGCGATGAGACACGCGGAACGCACAGTCGCATGGATTACCCTGAGCGCGATGATGATTCGTGGAGCGGGCACCTGCTGTGGCGTCGCGGTGCGAAGCCGCGTTTCGTGCCGATTGGATCTTCGGGGGAAGGCCTCGAGCGATGACTGAGATCCTAGATGATTCGGTACGTCCACTGCGCATGCCCGACGCGACCGATCTGATCGCCCGCACACTTGCCGAGGATCTGGGCGTGACGTCCTCGCGGCTGCTCGACAGGGTCGCGCATGACGTTGACCTGCTCATGCGTGATGCGACGACCTCCGCAGTCGTGCCTCCCGGTGCATGGTTCTCCGGTGTCGTGAGGGCGCGCGAGGCATGTACCGTGTGCGGCTTGCCCGTGGTCGCGCAGACATGGTTGCTGCTGGGCGAAGCCGCGGGGTTCGAGGATCCGGTGGAGTTCCATCCGCTCGTGGCCGAAGGCTCGAGAGTGGAGGCCGGTACCGCCGTCGGCGAGGTCGAGGGCCCGGCATGGACGGTGCTCGCAGGAGAGCGCAGCGCGCTCGATCTACTCATGATCTTCTCGGGTATAGCAACGGTGACGGCCAGTTGGCAGACCGAAGCTGGGCCTGATCTGAAGGTCGTGGACACGCGCAAGACGCTTCCCGGGCTGCGTGAACTCAGCAAGTACGCGGTCATGGTCGGCGGTGGCACCAATCACCGTAAGGGCCTATGGGACATGGTGCTCGTCAAAGACAATCACATTCGACATGCCGGTGGCATCTCTGCTGCGGTGATCGCTGCACGCGACGCGTTTCTCGGACTTGAGATCGAGGTCGAGGCCGACACGGTCGAGCAGGCACGTGAGGCTGCGGCTGCGGGTGCCGACTTCGTGCTTCTGGACAACATGGATGACGAAATGACGGCTCAAGCCGTGAAAGCCGTACGTGAGATCGCGGAGCGCGGAGGTCGTGCTGTTTCGACCGAGGCGAGTGGCGGGATCACCTTCGATCGGCTCAGCGGTCTCGCTCTCACAGGTGTCGATCGGGTGTCGACCAGCGCATTGACCCTTGCGCAGCCTGTCGACTTCGGTTTGGATGAGGTTGACGGTTAACGCGGCTCGCTTCTGTGAGTCCAGGTGGGGAACGGGGATCCATGCGGCCCGACAGACTCCAGAATCTACGTGATGCACAGCGTGTCGCGGCGAAGACGTTCCTGAGCTTCCCGGTGGCTATCGCAGCTCTCGGCAGTGGCTTCGCCGGCTTCACGAATCCGGTCATATAGATGGGAGCTGTAACCGGTATATGGCTCGTCGACTGGTTCCTGAGTCTTCTGGATGACTGGGGCTATCTCGTGACCGTGGGGGCGACGATCATCGAGAACCTCTTCGTCATCGGATCGTTCACGCCAGGGGAGACGGTCGTCATGGCCGCCGCTTTCGTTTCGAGCAAGGGTAATCTCGTGCTTCCCTTCGTGTGGATGAGTTCAGTCACCGGAACGGTCATAGGCAGCAATCTCAGCTACTTCTTCGGTAGGATGGGTGGCCGAGAAGCCTTGGTGCGCTATGGCCACCGTTTTCACATTGGTGAGAACCGAATAGCCGACGTGGAACGATACTTCAACACACACGGTTCTGAGACCGTCCTCGTCGCCCGGTTTGCAGCCGGTGCCAAGAACTTCGTGCCGGTCATCGCCGGAGTTTCGCGCATGCACCTGGGATGGTTCGAGGGATATACGGTGCTCGGTGCCATGCTCTACACCTCGATCATGTGTGTGATCGGTTACTTCCTGGGCGAGAACTTCGATCTCGCGATCAAGATTGCAACCCGATTGGGCTACGTGGGCACGGCATTGTTCGTTCTGCTGTTCGCATTCCTGCTGTTCGGCGGGCGCGAGCTCAGTCGGAAGCGTGTTGAGCGGGTCGTACGTGACGTTCCCGAGACCGGTCAGGACGATATCGTCGAGAATGCCACGAAGAGCGTGTCCCCAACTGGCGACGGCGAGGCGGCACAGGAGTGAGCCGACGCGATGACGTGCTGTCAGCCCTGCGTGCGGGTGGCCCGGTGTCGGGCGAGACTCTCGCGCATGAGTTGGGTGTGAGCCGAGCGGCGGTGGCCAAGCATGTTTCCGTCCTGCGCGAACTGGGTTACTCGATCGACGCGGAGCCTGGAGCCGGATACTGGCTTCGAGGAGCTCCCGATGCGCCGCTTCCCGAGGAGGTGCGCCCACTGCTCATATCGAGTCGCTGGAGTGCGCTCACCGGTGGCGGAGCGACCGGTTCCACCAACGATGACTGCAAACGACTCGCCCGCGAGGGAGCGGTAGCCGGAACGGTGGTTCTGGCTTCTGAGCAGTCCTCCGGTCGCGGACGAATGGGACGCACGTGGGAGTCGCCCGAGGGCGGCGTGTATCTCTCTGCCTTGATCCGACCGACCATCTCACCGGCCGAGGCGCCACCGCTGGCCCTCGCAGCCGCTCTGGGGGTTGCAGCGGGATTGGCGACCCTCGGCGTAGAAGCGGGTGTGAAGTGGCCTAACGACGTGCAGGATGCACGGGGACGCAAGCTTGCAGGCGTGCTGCTTGAGATCTCCGCGGAAGCCGACGCTTTGGAGTGGGCGGTCATCGGCGTTGGGCTGAATGTTCTGCGTCCGTCAGATCCACCTCCTGGCGCGGGCTATGTGAGCGATTCTGTGTCGGACGTGACTCGCGCGCGTGTTGCGGCTGCGGTACTGGACGGTCTGGCGCTTGCACTCGACCGGTTCGATGCGGGGGGATTCCAGGTGCTACGTGCGGACTTCCAATCGCGTGCCATCCTCACCGGACGAAGCGTTGTCGTCTCTGACATGCATGGCTCCGTGCGTCATGAGGGAGTTGTCCAGGGTGTTGACACTCAGGGACGGTTGATCTTGGAGACGGACACAGGCGAGGTGACGGTCTCTGCTGGTGAGGTCACCCTGAGAAGTCACGCAGGAGAAGATCCTCGATGAGCCCCGACTTCCGACCGCGTGGGATAGGTGCGATAGCTGACGGAGCGATCGAACTCTATCGAGCGAACTTTCGCACGATCGCGCTCTCGTCGTTCATCATCTTGTTCCCGTTCGCGCTCGCGGTGGGACTTTTTCAGACGTTCTATCTCAGGGGGATCCTGGAGTTCATCGGTTCGATCGAGCAGATGACGAAATCGCAGTCCGCGGGAGGGAATCCTTTCGGATCGATCTCGCTCCTGAGTTTGCTGTCCACGCCGGTGACCTATCTCTTTGCGTTCGCCAAGGCGTACTTCGCGAGTGCGCTCTACAACGCCGCGCCCGCCATGCTCCACGGAGAGCGAGTGGGTCTGCGTGAGTTCATCACGGGGGGCCGCCGTCGGCTGCTGGCGTTCGTGCTGGCGGCAGTGGCCGCGTATATCGTCACTCAGGTCGGCTACATGCTGCTGCTCGTGCCCGGCATCATCCTCTACGTGCGGCTCTCTCTCGCGGCGTTGACCTCGGTGACCGAGGATGTGAACGTGGATGTGGCGTTCCGGAGATCTTGGACGCTGACGCAGGGGTCGTTCTGGCGGATCGCCGGTTTCATCATCGCCGTCGGCTTGTTGACCTACGCTCTTGAGAGCGTGGTGAACTCGCCGGCGATCATCCGACAGATATGGGACAGCGCGCAGAACCCGAATGCGGTGTTCGCTGAGGTCTCGGTGTGGTGGAAGACGGCGGAAGGCCTGCTCACGGGGGCGGCGGTCTCCCTGGTGACACCGTTCGTGTACCTCTGTTGGTATGGCCTGTATCTCGATCTCAGGGCCAGACGTGATGGTATGGATCTTCACGCCCGCGCACTGGATCTCGTCAGCGGATCGTGAGCCCGTTCTCGACATCCAGCGCTACTCGGGGTTCGTATCGCTCGCAGTGGGCGGTCGTTACATTAATCATCGCCGCGATCTGTTTCGTGTTCCTGGCGCCGACGCCCGCGCTGGCCGCTGACGTCGCGGACTACACGCGCCGTGTGGACGAGGCGATCACGATCGCGGAGGCGGCGGATGCCCCCGAGCTCTCTGTCCGAGAAGCGCTCGACGTTGCCATTGACGTGAACACGCTGCTGCCGTCCGGGGAGACGGTGACGCTCGACGGTGAGCCGATCCACGTGGATCAGTCGGTGGTCAGGAGTTTCGTGGCGCGGTTGGACACCGGTCGTACTCCGGAGAATCGCGCTGCCCTGGTCCGCGAGCTCGAGGCGCATCTGTATTCGCTCCGGGCGTCTTTGGGCACGCAGGGAGATGTCGTCTCCGAGGACCCGGCGGCGTTGGATCGGTTGCTGGGAGCACGTGCCCAGGAGCCGAATTCCTCGATCCAAGAGTGGTTCGCCGGTCTCGTCGATCGGCTGATCGAATGGCTACAGGGCTGGTGGGAGCCTGCGACGTCGAGCACCGGGTTCGCCCGTCTGGGGATGATCATCCGGATCGTGATCTCGGCGATCCTGGTCGTGCTGCTTGCATGGGTGGTGAGTCTCGCCTGGAAGTGGAGCCGACGTTCACTCGCCAAGCGGGATGTCGCGAGTGCAGCTGTGGCGGAGCCCGTGGTGGCTGCTGCGCAGGACCTGCCGCCCGATGCGCGCGCATATGCGGAGGCTCTTGCAGCCGCGGGTGACGAGCGAGGGGCCGTGCGGGCTCTGTTCGGGGGCGCCGCACGCAGTCTGGTGGATGCCGGTGCGATCGTGCAGACACGTACGCGCACAAACGCGGAGCTCATCGCTGATCTGACCGAGAGTCGCGTCGCCCTGTCGGCTCTGCCTCGGTTGATCGAACTCTCAGGCGCGTTCGAGCGTGCATGGTACGGACACCAGGAACCGGGTGAGTCGGGCTGGCGTTCGGCTCTCGACTGCTTCGATGCCGTGATCCGGTCGCTCGCGGGCGGTGATGCATCGTGAGGCTTCGTCGTATGATCCGATCGATCGATCCGACCGTCGCAGGGCTCATCGTCGCCGGGCTGTTGCTCGCCAGCGCATACGCTTGGGTCGTGGCGGCATCGCAGGACTTCTACTTTGTGGACGCTCCGCCGGGCTCGGTATTCTCACCTGCCGACGAGGGACTGCAGGTTCTCTACAACTATCTGGACGAGCTCGATCAGGACGTGCAGACGCTCCAGCAGTTCGAGGACCTACCCAAGCCTCAGGACGCAACGATAGTGGTGGCGTCGACCCAGCCGTTTGTGAAGCCCCCAACGCGCGCGGAAGGCCGACGGCTCGCGGACTGGGTGGATCAGGGCGGCCGGCTCGTGTTGGTCGGTGTGCCCGCTGGGGATGTGCTCCAGGGCACCCGGATCGGAGCCGGCCAGGCGTACTCGACGCAAGAGGTGTCGGAAGTCTCTCCTCGGCAGCCCAGTGTGTACTTCCAGGGTGCGACGACGATCGAAGTCGGCAACGGCCGACTCCTGGCCAATGGATCCGAATGGGTGGCGCATCTCAAGGACACCGGGGGACAGGTCATGGTCAGCCGGGCGTATGGTGCCGGCCAGATAGTGTGGCTCGCGGACCTGATGCCGCTGCAGAATGCGGGTATCGAGCGCGTGGACAACGCGCGTTTCGCGACATTGCTCGCCAGTACGAGTCCCGGTGGTGTGTGGTTCGACGAGTATCACCACGGCTATGCGAGAGGCGGTGGTGTGTGGGATCGGCTGGGTAGCGGCGGTCGGACCGCACTCGTTCTGGCGCTGCTCGCGTGCGCTCTTTATCTGGTGGCGCAGGGCCGTAGGCTCGCTCCGGCGATCCGCGAGCCTGAGACAAAGAAGGTCCGCACGGGTGCATACATCGCATCGCTCGCCGAGCTCTACCGCGGTGCAGGAGCGCATCGCGAGGTGCTTCAGACCATGGTCGAGGGGCTCAGCCAGTCCCTTGTGCGCAGATATGGGTCGGTTGAGACCGGCCGTGAAAGACATGCTGTGGCGGGAGCGGCGCTCGATGAGGCCGCGAGTCTCATGTCCGCCGATAAGATCCGCCGTGATCGATTCGTGACCGTGTCCCGCGCCATCGCGCGGGCGAGACAGGAGGTCGAGGGTAGAGATGTCTGATGCCAACAAGGTGATGCAGCTGGCCGAAGCGGTTCGCACCGAGGTGGGCAAGGCCGTCGTCGGCCAGACCGACACGGTCGATAGCCTGCTGGTCGGTCTGGTGACCGGAGGCCACGTGTTGCTCGAGGGAGTGCCCGGCACGGCCAAGACGCTGCTCGCTCGCAGCATGGCGTACGTGCTGGGAGCTTCGTTCAAGCGCATCCAGTTCAGCCCGGATCTCATGCCCGCCGACGTGGTGGGGACCAACGTTTTTGACGCGGAGACATCCTCGTTCCGCCTGCGTCGTGGACCGGTGTTCGCCAATCTCGTGCTCGCCGATGAGATCAACCGAACGCCTCCCAAGACACAGTCCGCCCTGCTCGAGGCGATGCAGGAGGGTCAGGCCACCATAGACGGGACGTCGCATGCGCTGCCGCAGCCGTTCATGGTGATCGCCACGCAGAACCCAGTCGAGTACGAGGGGACGTACCCTCTGCCCGAGGCGCAGCTCGATCGTTTTCAGCAGAAGGTCGTGATGGGGTATCCCAGCCCCGATGAGGAGATCGAGGTGCTCAGGCGTCACGTCGGAGGTCTGGAGCAGACGGATCTGGGCGAGATGGGTCTGCGCGAGGTCGCCGGTGTCGCGGAGCTCCTCGCGGCGCGCGCCGAGCTCGACTCCGTGACGGTCGATGATGGTGTGACGTCGTATGTGAGCGCGATCGTTCGCGCCACTCGCGAGCATGCCGGGGTCTCGCTCGGAGCCAGTCCACGAGCGGCAGTCAGTCTGCTCGTCGCCTCCAAGGCTCGGGCGCTTCTCTCCGGGCGCGAGTTCGTGACGCCGGACGATGTGAAGGGCATGGTGCACGACTGCCTCCGTCATCGCGTGCTGTTGCGCCCTGAGATCGAGATCGAGGGCGTCACCGTGGACTCCGTGCTCGATGACGTGCTCGGTCGGGTGGATGTTCCTCGGTGACGAGCCGTTCTGACACCCTGTTCCAGCGCATTCGCGGTCTGCATATCACGACTCGTACCGCGCTGCTCGTGGCCGTTCCGGTGCCCATCGTGGCCTGGATGCCCGGTGCGCTGGGTCCGATTCTGGGCGCGGTGGTCCTGGTGGCGCTCCTTGTCATGGTGCAGAGGGATATCGCGGCGACTCCCGAGCGTGATCGGATCACCATCACACGTACCTTGCCCGTGAAGCTCTCCATCGGTGTTCCCAATCCGGTCACCATCACGATCCAGAACTCCTCGTCGCACGTAGCGCGCCTCATAGGCCGTGAATCTCCGCCCGTGGGCTTCGTCGGCAAACGCGCTATCGGTCCGCTCGTGATCGGCGGTCGCGGTACTGGTGATGTTCGGCTGACGTTCACGCCGCAGTCGCGCGGAGCGTACGAGTTCGGCGATATCGGCATCCGCCTGGTCGGTCCTCTGGGGCTGGCTGGTCGGCAGTTCATCGTGCCGCTGTCCGAGGAGGCCAAGGTCTATCCGGACATCCAGGCCGTGCACGGGTACGCGCTGCTCGCGAGGCGCGGGGCGTTGCAGGAGATCGGCATCAAGCGAGCACGGCTGGCCGGCACCGGCACTGAGTTCGAGTCGCTGGCAGAGTACTCGGATGGCGACGACTACCGTGACATCGACTGGAAGGCGACAGCCCGCCGAGGAGCCCCCGTGGTTCGACGATTCGAGGCTGAGCGCAGTCAGACGATCATGCTCGTGGTCGATACGGGACGCCTCATGACGCCCCGTGTGGAGGGCATGACCAAGCTCGATCGTGCGGTCAATGCGACGCTGCTGCTGGCGTATCTGGCAACGCAGAGCGGGGACAACGTCGGGCTTCTCGTGTTCGGACGAGATGTGCAGCGTTATCTGCCGCCGCGCAAGGGCCATCGGCAGTTCCTGGCTGTTCTTGAAGCGCTCTATTCGGTGGAAGGCACGGTCGAGGAGCCGGACTATGCGGGCGCGCTGCGCTATCTTGCGACGCGCTTGGGCAAGCGCTCGCTCGTGGTGCTCATGACCGATCTCGCAGGTACCGAGCCCTCGCGAAGGCTGCTGGGGGTCCTAGGATCGCTTACGCCTCGGCATCTACCGCTTGTGATCACGCAGCGCAATCGGGAGGTCGAGTCCAAGGCCGATCGCGTGCCGGAGTCGGAGTCTGAGGCGTTTGAGACCTCGATCGCGCAGACGCTCCTGCGTGACAAGGCCGCCGCATTGCGCCTGCTGAGCGCGCGAGGCTCACTCGTGCTGGATGTGTTCCCCGAGGAACTCTCTGTTGCCGCAGTGAACCGCTATCTGGAGATCAAGGCACGCGGCAGACTCTAGCGATTCGTGAGGCCGACTAGTCGCGGCTGCGACCGGGCAGCAGGATGTACGCCGACAGGAGCGCGAACATCACTGCACCGAATCCCAGTTTGAGTACCGGGTCGATGCCGGTGGGCGTCACGAAGCCCTCGATGATACCCGCAATGATGAGCAGCGGTATCACACCCATGACCATCTTGGCCGCATCACCGGATCCCGCGCGAAGTGAGGCCATTCTAGGCAGATCGCCGGGGAACAGCAGTGACCGCGCGAGCATGAGACCAGCGCCTCCCGCTAGGACGATCGCGGGGAGTTCCAATGAGCCGTGAGGCACGATGAGGGACCAGAAGGAGAGCGACTCGCCTGCGGTGGCGAAGGCGCCGCCGAGCGCTCCCAGAAGCAGCCCGTTGGTGACGAGCGCATATACGGTGAGTGCGCCGAAGGTCATGCCGCCTGCGAAGGCGGTGAAGGAGACCTGGATGTTGTTGACGGTTATGCCTGCGCTGATGGTGGGAGCGAGCGCGGACATGGCCTCGCGCACATCCTGCCCCTGCGCTATCGAATCGCCGATCCCATCGCGGAGAGCCTCGGGGATGAAGACGCGGGCCAGCGGGTAGTTGACGTGCGCGAGCAGGTATCCCAGTGCAGTGGCCCCGAAGAGCAGTGCCGCCGAGATGGCCAGTGGTTTCCAGTTACGACGGATGAGTCGTGGGTACTCCACCGACAGAAACCGCAGGATCGCCGACGCACGACGCGGACTCGCCCCGTAGAGTTCGGCGTGTGCCGTGCCCACGAGGTGATTCAGGTGCTCGGTCGTGCGGGTGCCGGGGAAGTGGGTCTGCGCGTACGCGAGATCGGCCGCCGTGCGGCGGTAGTCGTCATGCATGATGCGCAGCTCCGCCGCACCCATGCGGGTGACGCCCTTGTGTCGAGCGATCCGTGCGGACTGGGTGAGTCGATCCCAGACCTCTCGAGAGCCCTCTATGAACGCGCGTTCATCCATGTACTGATGCTAGCATGGGGCGACGACATCGATGTCGTCGGAAGTATGAAATCTGAAGGGGGTTCCGTGGTCGCGCGTCAGCAGGTTGGAAGAGTGCTTGAGGTCGAGACGTCGGAGTCTGTGGTGTTCCACTACGAGCTCGCCGGGGTTGGTTCCCGAGGAATCGCAGCGATTCTGGATCTCGTCGCCATCTCTGCGCTGATCCTGGGTGAGATCCTGCTCACATTTCTCGTCACCGCGATCGTGGGTAGGATCATCGATCGAAGCATCTATCTGTTCACCACATGGGCACTTGCCGGGCTCATCGTCGCGGTCTTCATCACGTTTTGGGGCTACTACATCTTTGGCGACGTGGCTCGCAACGGACAGACGTGGGGCAAGCGTCGGCTGGGCATTCGCGTCGTGCGCGAGGACGGCAGCCGCGTGACGGTCATCGATTCGGTCATTCGTAACCTCGTACGCGTCATCGATCTCCTGCCGGGGAACTACACGGTGGGCGTCGCTTCGATCATGCTCAGCCGAGAGGCCCGCCGGATCGGGGATATCGCCGCTGGCACGGTCGTGATCCGCGCGGTAAAGGCACTGTCGGATTTCTCGCCGGCCGGCGCCCATCCCGAGAAGACCGAGCTCGTTCGGGACTTCCTTGAGCGGCGCGACGAGATGACCCCGGAAGGGCGCTACCAGACTGCCTCCGCGATTCTCGCAGCGTTGGGCGAGCAGCCCGGAACTTGGGACGAGCCTATGATCGCCGGGCGCCTGGCCGATCTCACGGGCCTGCGCTAGGCCGATACGCTCTCGCACGCCCCTCGCGCGTCCCCGGCACATCCCTCGCGCGTTGACAGCGTGTGCGTCTGTCGTTACCGTAAACCAACATCACGCACACGGTTTACATCAAGGAGCACCTGTCGATGAGTCCCACCGAGCGGCCCACCGAGCGCCCCACCAGACCCCGCGGTCGTACGCGAGAGACCGTGATCGCGGCCCTGTTCGCGGCGCTGCTGTCGGCCAGTGCGTGGATCGTGATCCCTGCAGGCGCGGTGCCTGTCACGTTGCAGGTCTTCATCGTGCTGCTCGCAGGCCTCATTCTTCCTACACGACTCGCCGCGACGGCCGTGGCCTCATATCTACTGGTCGGCGCATTCGGCGCGCCGGTCTTCTCTGGCGGTGGCGCGGGTCTCGCATGGATCCTCGGTCCGACCGGTGGCTACCTTTTCGGATTCCTGGTTGCTGCTGTGCTCGTGGCCTTCGTCAGCGGGTTTTTGGCGCAACAAATGCCGCAGATGGTCGCCGACGGCATCGGCGTCGCTTTGGGGGTGGTCGCGATCTATGCTGCGGGGTGGATTCAGCTGACGCTCGTGACCGGCATGGGTTGGGGCGCCGCGTTCATTGCCGGTGTGGTGCCGTTCATCGCTCTGGACGCCGCCAAGGCCGTGGTTGCGGTGGGTGTCGCGTCGTCGTTGCGGCGAGCCAGAGTCGTATAGCCGACGAACGGAATCGATTTCGGTCTGGTTCATGTCAGACCGTGCCTCTAAGATGGGTCATGCAGTGATCGCCGTCGCCTAGGGGGAAGCACGTGAGTGATTCGGTTCGGTTCGTCCATGCGGCGGATCTTCATCTCGGGGCACCGTTCAAGCGTGTGCAGGCGGCCGACTCGCGCGTGAGCGATGCGCTGCTCGTTGCCGGCACCTTGGCGTTGGGTCGGATCGTCGATCTCTGCATCGATCGCGATGTGGACTTCCTTCTGCTCGCCGGCGATGTGTTCGACAGTGCGACGCCGCATCCCTCGGCACAGCACGCCTTCCGGCGGGCCATGGAGGAGCTCAACACCGCTGGCATCCCCGTCTACATGACGCGTGGCAACCATGACCCCGGCGATGGCCGCTACGACTGGATCGATCTCCCCGACAACGTTCGGGTCTTTTCTTCCGCGCAGGTCGAACGAGTGCTCCATGAGCGAGAGGGACGCGCCTCGTGCGCGATCCATGGCTGGAGCTTTCCTTCACGTGAGGTATTGGACAACGTCGCGAAGCGGTTTCGCCGCGACCCGGGGGACCAGATAGCGATCGGGGTTCTACATGCCAACGTCGGCGATCGAGAGGGCTGGGATCCCTACGCTCCCTGTTCGGTGGTCGATCTGCGCGATGCAGGCATGGACTACTGGGCCCTTGGTCACATTCATCTTCCAGAGGTCGTGAGCGCGGAGACACCGGTGGTCGTGTACCCGGGGAGTCCGCAAGGTCTCGACCCCGGTGAATCCGGTGAGCACGGCTGCTTCTTGGTTGAGGCTGGTCCCGGAAACGCTACGGCCGAGTTCGTCCCAACCGCATCGGTGCGATGGGAGACTGTCGAGGTCGACATGAGTGACGTGTTCGATGCTCAGGGTGTGCGGCGGCAGATCGTGTCATCGTGCCAGGAGATCCGTGAGGGCTCCGCGTGTCCGGTCATTCTCAGGATCGAACTCGCCGGGCGCACCGCTGCACGCAGATTGCTGACGGGGGCGGACCTCACCGCGCTGGTTGAGGACGTCACCGCTGAACAGATGGAACGATCCCCGTGGGTGTGGATCGATCGGGTGACCAATCACACGCGGCCGGCCATGGACGTCGGGGCGCTTCTGTCCGACCCCGGGTTCGTGGGTGATCTCATGCGAGACGTGCAGGAGATGATCGACGCGGGCCAGGCTGCCTCGTTCGTGCAGGAGGCGCTGGAGTCCTATCTGAGCAAGGTGCCCACAGAGGCACAGCCCGATATCGACGCGGAGTCACTGCTCATCGCTGCGCGCGATGCCGCACTCGACCTGCTTGTTCAGGGAGGGGAGTGACATGCGGATCAAGAGTATTGAGGCGCGTCGTTTTGGCGCTCTGATCGATTCGGACCTCTCTGGACTAGGGAGTGGGCTGAACGTCGTCTACGGTCCCAACGAGGCCGGCAAGAGTTCGTACACCGCGCTCGTGAGGCATCTGCTCTACGGTTTCACCGACAAGCGGCGCGCAGAACGTCACTACGAGCCTGCTGACGGAGTCCGCGCCGGACGACTCGAGTTTGACCTTGACGGCTCCCTCTGGACGCTTGAGCGCGCCGACGGCAAGGGCGGCGGCGATCCCGTAGTGGTCGGCCCCAACGGCCCTTCGAATGCGCAGGACTTCCTTTCACGTGTTCGCGGTGGCGTGTCCGAGGAGGTCTACCGAGCCGTGTTCGGTTTCGGTCTGGCCGAGCTTGCCGAGCTGGAATCGCTTGAGAGCATCCATTCGCATCTTCACGCCACCGTGGCCGGGCTATCCGTGAATCCGCGCGACGCGTACCTAGGACTCGAGAAGGAAGCCGCCACGTACTTCAAGTCGGGTGGAAGTGCTCAGCCGGTGGCGAAGCTCCTGCGCGAGTTGAGTGCGAAACGTAAGGATATCCGCGCTGAACGAGCCGAGTCCGAGGGTGCCGAGGCCGATCGGGAGCGCTTGCGTGAACTCGAGGCGCAGGTGAATCGGGCAGGCGAGGGGCTCGTCGGCGAACGGGCTCGTCTCGCCGAGGTGGAGGCGGCGCTTGCGGGTGTGGCTCAGATACATGATGAGAGGGTGGCACTGGAGCGTTCTGAGGTCCCCGAGGTCCAGCGCAAACTCGATGTTCTGCGCGCTGCGGCTGAGGCCATCGTCGTTGATGAGCAGGTGCTCGCCCGGCTCGATGAACTCAATGAACTCGTGGCCAGATTGGATCAGTTCGAGAGTGCGAGGACTCAACTCGCATCGTCGGTTCAGCGTTTGAACGAACTCGACTCCGCTAACGCTCAGGCGATCCTGCGGGTCGGAGAGGGTTGGGATGCCGCATCTGTGGCGGCAGTTCCGGTCGGCGGGCAGGTCGAGGACGCGGCCGAGCAGTGCGCTCAAGACTACCGGCGCGCGGTCGATGTGCAGGCGGAGGCGGATAGGGTCGCCCGTTTGGCGCGCGAGCGTGAGGTAGCCACTCGCGGTGCTGCCGAGAAAGCGGTGGCGGCCATCGGGATCTCATACGAGCCTGGCGTGAACTCCGTTGTCGATCAGAGGATAGAGGCCATCGATCGGCTGCTCGCTTCGGCGGGTTCGGCTGCGCGCGGTAGCGTACTTCCTCTGATCCTGTCTCTCATGCTCAGTCTGGCCGGTGCAGGACTCACCGGATGGGCGGTATTGGAGCGCGAGTGGCCGGTGGCCATCGTCGGTGGTGCCGTTCTTCTCGTCGCGCTCGTTCTGGCCATCACCGTGGCCAGGCGTCGGCATCCGGCGGATGTGACCGCGTATCTGGACATCCTGGGTCTTGTCGATGTGCCTTCCGGAACCAAGGGTCTCGATATCAAGCAGGCGCTCTATGTTGCCCGGGACGTGCTCAAGGACGACGATGAAGCGTCCACCGTGGCGGTCGATGCTGAGAGGGTCGTGGCGGATGCACGTGCGGAGGTCGGTCGCGTGGAGAAGGAATGCTCCAAGATTCTGACCCCATTGGGACTGGGCGCGGTCGCGGCTGATCCGTCGACGGCGCTGTCGATTCTGCGTCGCGTGCGTGAGGCCCAGGGGCTCGCGCAGGAGTTGGCTCGCACGGCGAATCAAGCAATCAAGCTACGTGCCCAGTGCAAGTCGTTCGCCCATCGAGCGGTTCAGACGGGTGTCGAGCTCACTGACGAGCAGGAGTTCTCGGAGGTCGCTGCTCTGGTCCGGCTTGCGGTGGAGCGTGCGCGCGATTCCGCGAAGCTCGCGGGTGAGCGCAACGAGGCACAGCGTGAGGTCCTTGTCACCGAGAAGGAGCTTGCGCGCCTGTCGCAGCGGCTTCAGGGAATCGGTTCACGGATCACGGAGACCGTAGAAGGCGTGCAACTTCCGGACGTCAGAACTCTTGCTGATCTCGAAGCTATTGCGGGCGAACTCGCACGTGAGGTCGAGCGACTGCAGGGCAATTATGATGAGGTGCGCGACGAGCGTGCTCGCTTGGCGGAGCGGCTTACTGCGGTAGCCGATGACGATACGCTCGCGCGCATGTCACTGCAGGAGTCTGCGGTGATAGAGCAGATGCGTGAAGCGGGTGAGCAGTACTCGATCCGGGCCGTTGCGGCACAGCTGATCGGTACCACATTGCGTAAGTACGAGCGAGACCGTCAGCCCGCTGTGGTCGCGCGCGCCGCATCTCTGTTCGAGCAGATCACAGATGGCCGATACGGCGAGGTCCTGAGTCCACTGGGCGAGTTCGAGCTCACGGTTCGTGGCGAGGGCGTTCCGGCTCGCGGTCAGGACCAGCTCTCCACGGCCACGGCAGAGCAGTTGTACCTCACGCTGCGCCTCGCGTACCTCGAGAGTCTTGTCGGTCCCGAGAGCGCATTGCCTGTGCTCATGGATGACGTTCTGGTCAACTTCGATGAGGAGCGTCGTCTCGAGACCGCCCGCATCATCGCCGAGTTCGCGTCAGTGCGGCAGATCATCCTGTTCACCTGCCAGGAGTCGACCCTTGAAGCGTTCTCAAAGGCCGACCCCGGACATACTTCGCTCTCGCTGGAGCGCTGTTAGCCGCGCGGCGGCTCACCCGTGGGCGGAGGCGGCGGCGTCCCCGTGGCGGTCACGGCTGTCGCTGCCGACGGGTTCATCGGTTGCTGTGCGACGAGACGCTCCGCAGCGCGACGACGACGTTCCTCGGCGCCCTTGTTGAACACTTCCTCCCAGTCGAGATGACCGGTCTTCGCCATGAAGTAGCCCAGGGTGATCACCGAGCCGATCGTGACTGCCAGCCCTGTGAGGCCCTCGAAGAAGAAGCTGTATGAGAACACGACAAGGAAGATGAACTGACTGAGCGCGAACTCGATCAGCGCGCCGCGGTCCTTGACCACGAGTCGCAGGTAGCTCACGCAAAGGGCGAGTGAGGTGGCGGAGGCGATTGCAAACGCGATGTTGATGTCGATTCGGTCCACGAGATACGCAAAGAGAAGATGGAACGAGAAGAAGCCGGCGGCGAGGAACGCGAAGTTCATGGGGTGGATGCGCACATCTCGCATCGCTCCGGTGAGTACGAGCGCGGCGAAGTAGAACAACAGCGAGACCGGCGCGAAGAATGAGATGCGAGAGGCGACGGGCCCGGGGTTGAGCGGCTTGGGCATCACGAGGCCGATCTGGCGGCCGCTCACGAGTGAATCGTAGGCCCAGCTGAGCCGCCATCCGGACTCAGTCTCCACTTTGGCTGTGGGGGACACGGCATCGGCAGGAAAGTCGACCGCATCGAAGTCGGTGTTCATAACGAGTTCGAAGTCATCGATCACACCGACACTTCCGCGAGTAGGCGAGTAGCGCCACTCATCGAGACCCTGGGTGCGATAGCCGGTCTCAATGAGTCCGGTCGCGCCAGGGGCGAGTGTGAATGTGGCGACGGCCTCCCCGGATTCGTACGAGATCTGTTGTATCTCATCGTCCACCTGAACGACGAATCCGTCGTAGGCTCCGTTCGGGTCGGGGAACGAGAAGCGCATGTTCACTTCTTGGATGGCGTCGCGCGAGGGGTTCTGAACGCTGTACCGAGCGCTGAAGTCCACAGCGTAGGTCGCGTACCAAAGAAGACCTTTCTTGCGTTGATCAAGAGCGAAGTCCGCGTTCACGCGACTTGACGTGATACTCAGCGGCTCCCCGTTCGCATCAAAGGTCGGAGCGAGTTGTTCTTGCGATGTTCCCCAGAGCCCTGAGACAGCGGAGCGTCCAGAGTCGTCGGCGGACTGCGTGCGGTAGTTCACTGATCCGCCGAGCGCCATCCATGCGACGGCTACGATTGCGAAGATGAAGCCGATACCCACCAGTCGTGGAGCTGTCATGGCCTTGTGCCTCCCTGTCCCCAGCGTGCCCGTGCTGGCCACGCGATCCCTGGGCATCGTCGGATACCTCTTCTCCTAGTGTGGGAGAGCGTGATGGCGCGGCGATGTCATGTGTATGACGGGTCGGTGACAGACGGTGTTCGAAGCAATGTCGCGCGCAGGGGAGTCCGAGCACGGGGGTCCGGCGGTGCCGACTCGGGTGCCTACTCGGGTGCGGCGGGAAAGCGCATGACGAATCGCGCGCCTTGAGCGTCCACGCGGTTCTCCGCGTGGATCTCGCCAGCATGTGCGCCGACGATCGCCTTGACGATCGCGAGTCCCAGACCTGCGCCGCCGGTCAATCGGTCACGGCTGCGGTCGGCGCGGTAGAAGCGGTCAAAGAGCCGCTCCAGGTCGTCCTCGGCAAGGCCTGGGCCCTCGTCAACGATGGCGACCACCGCGTGCCCGTCGTCCTCTGAGAGCTCGATGGTGAGCGTGCCTCCGGGCTCCATGACGCGACTCGCGTTGTCCGTGAGGTTGGCCACGATCTGCTGTATGCGATCGGGATCCCCGAGGATGTCGGGTGCATCGCCGACGATCCGCACTTCGACCTCACGTTCCTCGAACAGTGGCTCAAGCGCAGCCATGGCATGCTGGGCAACCGACTTAAGAACGATACGACGCAAGGAGATCTCACCCGTCGCACCTTCGATCCGCTGCAGCGTGAGCAGGTCGTTTGCCAGTCGTCCCAACCGTTCGGACTCCCGCACCATTGTGGACAAGAAACGGTCGGCCTCTTCCTGTTCGACATCGCCGTCGAGCAGCGTTTCGGCGGCACCTCGGATCGCGGTCAGGGGTGTACGAAGTTCGTGGCTCACGTCGGACACGAATCGTGACTTGCGCCGTTCCTCTTCGCGAAGTTCGATCATGATGCGGCCGACCTCGTCTGCCATCTGGTTGAACGCCACTGCCACGGCTTGCGTCTCTCGACTGCCGGTGGGCTTCGCGCGGACCGAGTGCTGGCCTGCGGCAAACGCGTTGGCACTGCGTTCGAGTTCGCGCAGCGGGCGCGACAGCCATCGTGACAGTATCTCGGCTAGGACCAGGGTAAGCGCGGCGAATGCTCCCATCATCCACAGCAGGCGGAGTCGGTAGTCCTGCAACAGCGTGAGGATCGAGAAGGTCTGCGCGGATGAGTACGTTGCACCCACGATCTCGTCGCCATCATGAAGCGGAAGAGCGACATAGAGTGCGAGTTTCCCGGAGGGTGACTGGCGAGTGTATGAGCCATAGCCGCCTTCAAGGGCGCGCTGTACTTCGGGGCGTTCGCCGTAGAGTAGGCCGATGTCGCCGCTCGAGTCCGCCACCGCGACACCTTCGGCGTCCACGATGATCACTCGGGCGTTGAGAACCGGATCGATGCGGTCCAACGCGCGATCGAGCGCTTCGGCGTCGGCCAGGCCGACCTCCTCAGCGAATCCGGCGGTGATGCGAGCCTCGCTCTCAAGGCGCTCCTCAAGCTTCCTCAAGCCGTACGACTCGAGTTCGTCTAGGAAGTAGAAGGAGAGACTCGCTGCGGAGAGTACCGCCACGACGAGCAGTGAGGCGAGCAGTCGGGTTCTGATCGACGGATTCATGAGCGGTTACCGCTGAGATGCATGTCCGCGTACTCGCACATTCTCACTCGACCTTACGCTTGGATGCGGTAGCCGTAGCCACGCACGGTCTCGACGACGGACGGGTCCACGTCGGCGGCCGTCAGCTTGTCACGCAGACGCTTCACGTGCGTGTCAACCGTCTTGGTCTCCACGACGTACTCCCAGCCCCACGCCTGTCGCAGCAGCTGTTCACGCGAGAGCACCTTGCCCGCGTGTCGCATGAGCGAGGCGAGCAACTCGAACTCTCGTGGCGTCAGGTCGATCGCAGTCTCGCCGTTGAATGCGGTATGCGCCGCTTCATCGAGAGTGATGTCACCTATCTCGATGATGTCGCCGGTCGGTTCGTCGTGCGCTCCGCCGGATCCTGCCGACGAGGAACGCCGCAGCAGCGCCTTGACGCGTGCCTGCAACTCGCGGATCCCGAACGGCTTGGCGAGATAGTCGTCGCCACCCAGTTCGAGGCCGACGACCTTGTCGAGCTCGGTGTCGCGTGCGGAGAGAAAGAGCACTGGAACGTCGCTGCCTGACGCGCGGATGCGTCGGCAGACCTCATAGCCGTCCATGCCCGGGAGCATGATGTCGAGCACGATGAGATCGAAATCAGCTTCCAGCGAGAGCTCCAGTGCGGAGTCGCCTGCGGTGGCTGTTTCCACCTCGTAGCCCTCCTTGCGGAGGTTGTACGAGACGAACTGAATGATGGAATCCTCATCGTCAACGACCAAGATGCGAGCGGGAGTGCTCACGGGCGGACACCTCCTCGGTAGGCGACGCGATGATACCATCGTGAGTGAGGGGCATTATCCCAGCGTTACCATGCCGTTTAATCACCAAGGAGGCATCGTGATCCTCGCAGTTGATGTGGGTAACACCCATACCGTTCTCGGACTGTTCGAAGGCGACCGCCTGGGCGGGCACTGGCGCATCTCCACCGATGTCTCGCTGACCGCCGACGAACTGCGCGTCAAGATTGGCGGGCTGCTGCAACTCGAGGATTTGAGTTGGGGTGATGTCCGTGGCGTCATCGTGTCCTCGGTCGTGCCTCAGCTGACGTTCGCGTACGAGGCCATGGCTGCCGATTCGACCGGTGAGAAGCCGCGCATCGTCGGCCCGGGGCTCAAGACCGGCATGCGCATCCATTACGACAATCCGCACGAGGTGGGCGCGGACCGTATCGTCAACGGAATCGCCGCGTTCAAGTCCTATGGTGGCCCGGTCGTGGTCGTCGATTTCGGAACAGCCACTACGATCGATGTGGTTGCAGAGGATGGATCGTACCTGGGCGGCGCCATCGCTCCGGGTGTGGAAACGTCCGCGGAGGCGTTGTTCTCCCGCGCCGCGCGTCTCTCCGAGGTCGATCTCGAAGCTCCTGATCGTGTCATCGGCACCAATACGCGTTCGTCGGTTCAGGCCGGCCTTCTCTTGGGTGAGGCGGCCATGGTCGACGGACTCGTGCGCCGCGTGCACGACGAGTTGGGCGTGAAGGCTACGGTCGTTGCCACCGGCGGACTCGCACGCCAGATGTCGGCGCTGTGTGAAACCATCGAGCATGTCGACCCCGATCTCACGTTGCGAGGGCTCATGCTCATCTGGGAACTCAACGAGTAACCAACGGGAACAGGCCGAAAAGGAGCGACCGGATGAGTGGTCGAGTCAAAGAGGTCGTGAGCGTCAGCATCGGGTCGTCCACGCGCGATCATGAGGTCGAACTCGAGCTCATGGGTCAGCGGATCCGCATTCGTCGAGAGGGAACCGACGGCGACATCGAGGCCGCCAAGGCGCGGTTCGAGGAACTCGACGGCACGGTTGATGCGTTCGGTCTGGGCGGCATCGATCTCCTTTTGCGTATTGATGCCCGTGAATACTTCTTCCGCGATGCGAAGCGCATGATTTCCGGCGTGGAAAAGACGCCTGTCGTGGATGGTACGGGGCTTAAACATGTCCTCGAGGCCAGGGCGGTGCATTGGATGTCTCAGGAGATGAACCTGGATCTCAGCGGAAAGCGAGCGCTTATGACCGCAGCCGTGGACCGTTACGGCATGGCCGAGGCGCTCTACCGCGCGGAGTGCGAGATGAGCTACGGTGATCTGCTCTTCGCGCTGGGCGTGCCTGTGCTCATCCATCGCTGGTCCACGCTACATGCGATGATCCGCTTGGTCGCTCCCATCGCGACCAAGCTCCCGTTCACCTGGCTCTACCCCACGGGCTCTGAGCAGGAGGCCCCCGCCACCGAGGAGAAGGCGGACCTCTATCACGCCAATGACATCATCGCGGGCGACTATCTCTATGTCCGCAAGTTCATGCCCTCGCGAATGGATGGTGCGTGGGTGGTCTCCAATACCACGACCGCAGCGGATGTTGAGGACCTGCGCGCGAGAGGGGTCGAGTTGCTCGTCACCTCGACGCCTCGGCTCGAGGGACGCTCATTCGGCACCAATGCCATGGAGGCGGCCATGGTCGCCCTTGCAGGGGCGGATGGCGAACTCCCTCCCGAGGTCTACATGGCAATGGCGCAACAGATGGGCTTCGCCCCCGATGTCACCTGGCTTCAGGGAGCGGATGTCGTCGCTGCGATCTGATTCAGCCGACGGGAATGCCTGTGAGGGTATTTCTGCAGGTATCGGCATCATCTTTGCTTTGGACATTCATGGCTGGATATACGTTTCCGGATTGTTGTGAATCGTGTTCGGATGGTAGTATTCGGTTGTTCAGGTAAGCAGGTGTCGGGAGCACTGTGGCTTCTGGGTCACTTTCGCCTCAAAGGCGTGACCGAATCACCGGCACAACATACAAAGGCATGGTTGCGTCCGTCGCAGGAAGTGGGTGCGCGTGAATAAGCGGGCAAGGGTACGACTCATTGGCGTTACCGCCATCATTCTTGTGGCGGTCGGCGCGATCATATTGGGCGCGGGATCCGGCGACGGGTCATATGCCCGATCTGTTTCAGAAGCATTGGACGATCCGGAGCTTGTGGGCGAGCGTGTTCGCGTGACCGGTACCGTCATAGATGGCTCGTGGGATCAGGGCGTCAAACCCATGCTGTTCGACATTCGTGACGAGGGCGCATCCAGCGGTCCTGTCATAAACGTTGTCTACAGCGGCAGTCCTCCGGATACCTTTGGTGACGGCGCTACGGCCATCGTGACCGGCATTCTCTCCGGTGATGGATCTCTTGATGCCACCGACATGATCACCAAGTGTCCGACCAAGTACGCCGCAGCTGATGGCGCCATGACGGTTGAGGACGTGCTCTCATCGGGAGCGAACGTGATCGGCACGGAGATAACCATCACGGGACTCGTCGCATCCGATATCCAGCCCGCCGGCGGAGATTCGCGTTTCGCGATCGCTTCCACCAGTGCTGGTGAGAAGATCGGTATCGCATTCGACGGCAGTCTTCCTTCGGATATCGACGAGGGCGATGCGGTCGTGATCACGGGAGAGATGCGCGATGATGGCTTCTTCCACGCAATCGAGGTTGCGCTTTCCGATTCTGAGAAGTAACAGAAACTGACTGACCGGGTCCCGTTAGATACGGGGCCCGTTCTGCATTCCGACAAGAGAGACTGGAGACATCACGTATGGCCACAATCGGCAGTATGTTCATTGGAATCGGGGGCATCGCGGCCCTGGTCGCGGTCGTTTCTCTGTTCTGGGGTCGCTCCCTGGGCGAGAAGGACGGCGAGAGCCTGACCAATACCGGCTATCTCGCCACATTCGCGTCCTTCGGTGCGTTCACGGTATCCGTGTTCATCATGATCGCCGCATTCTTCCGCGAGGACTTCTCGCTCATGTACGTGGCATCGAACCATTCGACCGATGTCTCGGGCCTCTCATGGCTGTACAAGATCTCGGGCATCTGGGCCGGTCGTGAAGGCTCCCTTCTGTTCTGGGCGTGGCTGATCACGGTATTTGCGGCCTATGTCGCGTACCGACGCATCCAGAAGACCGACGACCTCTCCAACATGGGTCTCGCGGTCATGAACATCGTTCTCCTCTTCTTCACGGTGGCGCTTTTCGTGGAGACGAACGACCCCTTCAAGCTCTCGCCGGCTGGTTGGCTCGGCGCCAACGGTGAGCTTCTCATCGCCTCGGCGATGAACCCGCTGCTTCAGCACTGGGCGATGATCATCCATCCGCCCACCTTGTTCATCGGGTATGCCGGTATGACGGTGCCCTTCGCATTCGCAATGGCTGCGCTGATAGTGGGCGACGGCTCCAAAGCGTGGATCAAGATCGTCGACCGCATCACCGTGTTTGCGTGGCTGCTGCTGGGTATCGGCATTGGTCTCGGCGCCATCTGGGCCTACGTCGTTCTTGGTTGGGGTGGCTACTGGGCATGGGATCCGGTGGAGAACGCCTCACTGCTTCCATGGCTGACCGGTGTCGGCCTGCTGCACAGTTTCACCGTCTATCGCCGGCGTGATGGCTTCAAGGGCTGGGCGATCATGATGGCCGCCATCAGCTTCTCGGTGGTCATCTTGGGTACCTTCATCACTCGTTCGGGTCTGGTTCAGTCGGTTCACGCCTTTGGCGAGGACATCTTCTCTGCCTGGCTCTTCGGAGCCATGATCGTGCTCCCCATCGTGTTCGCGATCTGGGGCCTCATGGCCAGGCGCGAGATGTTCTCCGGTAACGATGACTTTGAGTCGCTCACGAGCAAGGAGTCCTCGTACTACTTCAACAACGTGCTGATGCTCGTGGCCACGATCGTGGTCTCGTATCTCACTGTCTCTTCGGCGCTGCCGAGCTTCCTGCCTGGCGGCGGCAAGTCATTCGGCCCTGATACGTATGACGCCGTGGCGCATCCGGTCGGCATACTCTACGTGCTGATCATGGCGGTTTGCCCGCTCCTGTCATGGGGCAAGACCGAGGGCGCCACGTTCTGGAAGCGCGCCAAATGGCCGTTCGTGGGCACCGGCGTGCTGGGTGCTGCGCTGCTCACGGTCTGGTACACGCAGCTGCTTCCCATCGCCCAGAAGGTCGGCTCGTCCAACTCGTTTGAGCCACTCAATGTTCAGAGCCTCTACGCGGTCGTCGGCCTACTCGTTGCCGCACTCGCGATATCGGTCTCCGTGTTCATGTTCACCGAGGGCGCACGCCGTAGGGCGATGGCCAAGGAGGAGTCCTTCGGGGCGGCTCTCTGGCACATCATCACGCATGCTCGCACGCAGTCCGGTGGCTACCTCACGCACCTGGGCATCGGCATTATCCTGATCGGCCTCATCGGCTCGTCGATGTACGTTGACGACATGGACTTCGCGATACCGCAGACCCCCGGTGCGAACTTCGAGGCCGCTGGCTATACCTTCACCTTCAACGGGATCAATGAAGTGAACATCCCCAACGGTGATGTGGAGAGCACGCTCGCGTTCGACGTGACCGATGGATCCAGACTGGTCCAGACTGTCACGCCCGGCCAGATCTTCTACTATCGCCAGCAGCAGACACGACTCAATGTCGATGTGATCACCCAGCCGCTGCGTGATGTGTTCGTCGTCTACAACGGAATCGATGCCGCCGGCAACATTCAGATGAACGTCAAGATCAACCCGCTCATCAGCTTCGCCTGGGCTGGGTTCGTGATCCTGATCATCGGCTCAGGCCTCGCCTCGTGGCCCAAGAAGCTGCCCGAGGCTCGTCCGGTTGCAGCCGTGAGCAAGAAGCGTCGGTAGACATTCATGACTGAAGCACTCACAACAGATGTAGCTCTGGAGGTCCGGGACTTGTCCCGGACCTTTGGTGTGCGCAAGGCCCTCAACAAGGTGGATTTCGATCTTCCTGACGGAGCATTCCTGTCGGTGTTCGGGCCCAATGGCGCAGGCAAGACCACGCTCATCAAAGTGCTCACCACCGTCACGGCTCCCTCAAAGGGTACCGCCAAGGTCTGCGGACTCGACGTGGTCCAGGACGCCGTGGGTCTGCGGGAGAAGATCGGACTCATCAGTCACAACCCGCTGCTCTACCCGGATCTCTCCGCAGAGGAGAATCTGCAGTTCTTTGCTGAGATGTACGGCATCTCCGAAGCGCAGGATCGCGTCCGCGAGCTGCTGGTGAGCGTCGAACTCGATCATCGTCGCATGGACCTCGTGCGCACGTTCTCGCGCGGCATGCTGCAGCGTCTCTCCATTGCGCGTGCGCTCCTGCACCGGCCCGAGGTCCTTTTCCTCGACGAGCCGTACTCCGGCCTCGACCCGCACGCCATGGATATCCTGGACGGTCTCATCGCCCAGATCCGCAGCGAGCACACCTTCGTGATGATCAGCCATGACCTCGACAAGGGGTTGGAGCTCTGCAGCCACGCGCTCATCCTGGCCAAAGGCAAGGTCGTGCTCTTCGATGCCAAGGAGAACATCGAGGCCGAGGAGTTCAAGGCGACGTACCGTTCCACGGTGGGTATGGGGGTGGCGTGATGGCGACATCATCCGCAACGCGCCCGTCGGCTCGAGCCCTCTCGTGGAGGCAGTTCAAGGCGATCCTTCACAAGGACATCGTCATGGAGCTTCGCACCAAAGAAATGATCACCTCCATGGGGCTCTATTCGCTACTCACCATGGTGGTCTATCAGATAGCGCTCTCGCAGTCAGGGTCGTCGTTCGACCCAAGGCAGATCGCGGCCGGACTGCTCTGGCTCGCGTTCCTCTTCACCTCAATGCTGGGTCTCAACCGCTCGCTCGTTCATGAGCAGGATCAGGGGTGCCTTGAGGCGCTTCTGCTCGCGCCGGTCGATCGTCCGGTCATATTCTTCGCCAAGGCCATCGGCAATCTCGTGTTCCTGCTGATCGTGGAGGCTCTCACGATTCCCGTGTTCGCTTTCCTGTTCCTGCAGGGCGGCGGCTACGGTGGTTCGTTCTGGATGATCCCGCTGGTGCTCACCGCGGGTTCCATCGGCATCGCCGGAGTAGGCACGCTGCTCGCTACTATGTCGGTGAACACCAAGGGCAAGGACTTCGTGCTCACCGTGCTCATGGTTCCACTCATGTACCCGCTGCTGCTCGCGGCGGTCTCCGCCACAACGGCGGCGGTTTTGGGTGGCGATGGTTCGGTAGAACAGTTCTGGGCCGGTATGGGAGGCATCGCAGGATATGATGCCATCATGTTGCTGGCGGCATATGCTCTGTACGAGTTCGTGATCGGCGCCTGATCGTCCGGCGCGATACAAGGAGGAATCGGTGAAGCAACTCAAGGTAGCGATCGTGCTGCTGGTGGTAGGCGGACTTCTCACGACCGCTGCGTTCTTCATGGCGTTCTACACAGCGGAGGTGCAGCGCTTCGGGACCATCACGGTGACCGAGCAGCTTGACACCGCGTATCCGCTGCAAAGCGTGTCTGCCGACGGGTTCCAGTACGGACGCCCGTGGTTCAGTCAGAAGATATTCTACTTCCACGTGCCGGTGGCCGAGGCCTCGTTCCTGGTCTTTGGTGTGGCGGCGTTCTTTGCGATCCGATTCCTTATAACCAAACGGCGCGAGTACGACACCAAGAGCCGCATGGCTATGGAGACATCACTCATCTTCGTTGTGCTCACCATGATCACCGGCATGCTGTGGACGCGGGCGTCCTGGGGCATCTGGTGGGAGTGGGAGCCGCGGCTCACCACGTACTTCATAATGACGCTGCTCATGATCGCGTACTTCGTTTTGCGCAACTCCATCGAAGATGAGGAGCGTCGCGCCACATACGGCGCGGTCTTCGCGATCATTGCGTTCATCGATGCACCCATCTCGTTCTTCATAACGCGGTTGATTCCATCGAGTCACCCGATCGTGTTCCAGTCGGGCATGGCGAGTTCCAACCTGGTTCCCTTCATCGTCGCGCAAGTCGGCATGCTCATGGTGGGCTACGCTATCTACACGATGCGCATGGGCGAAGAGATCCTCTACGAACGTGTCGAAGCGGTCAAAGAAGCACTCGAGGATTAGACGTTTCGCGCCTGCGGGCGCGTTGATCAAGGAGGAACACCTCATGGATCCGACCAACACCGAACTCTACAAGCTGGTTCTCCACGATGCTCCGTATGTGATCGCGGGCTACGGCGTGCTCTGGGCCGCCCTCGTGGTCTACGTCGGAATGGTGCTGCGCCGCATCATGCGTCTCGAGAAGGAAGTCCTGATCCTCGGGGAGTCCGTCGAGCGTCGGAACGCGGAGTAGCCACCCGGTGTCACCCGATTCGTATATCATTGACCCTACCGAGGCGACGTCACGTATTCGGTGGGGTCGATGTAGTTCAGTCTCATCAGTTAGGGAGGTGTGCAAGTGGAACAGATAGCTCTTGTGGCACGCTGGTTCGCTCTCGCACTTCTGACGGGTGCGACCGTGCTCTACGCATATCAGTTTCTGGTCAAGCGTCCCGCCATCGCGTGGTGGGCTCGCTTCTTCACCGGGGCAGGTCTGCTGACTCTCACTGCATCGATCGGTCTCACCTCAACGGTCACCGATGGCACGATCCTCACCGGTCCGCGCAATCAGCTGATTCTCACCGCGTGGGCGTTCGTGGTCCTCTACTTCGTGGTCGAACACCTCATCAAGCTCAAGATCTACGGCACCGTGCTGATTCCCGTGTCTGTGGCCGTGCTCGTGGTCGCGGAGTTGGTTGCGGATACGACCATGACTCTGTCGCCGGAGGCACTCAGCCAGCTCGATAACTGGCGTGTCGGCATCCACGTTGCATTCATCGTGTTCGCTAACGCCGGTTTCGCCATTGGTGGGCTGGTGTCGGTGCTCTATCTCGTGCAGGGCGCTCAGCTCAAGAACCATCGCACCAACGTGCTGTTCCGTCGCCTACCGTCGTTGGGTCAGACGCAGAACCTCGCCAGACGCTCGATCGTTCTGGCGTTCCCCGCATATACGGCTGGGATTGTTCTAGGTACGCTGCGCGCCATCGAGACTGATGTCTCGGGTTGGTGGGCCGATCCACGTGTGATGCTCTCAGGTCTCGTGTGGATCGTCTTCGGCGGCTATCTGATCGGCCACTATCGGCGGGGGATCTCCAACACCACTGCGGCATGGATCGCGATTGGCGGAACTGCGGCCGTGGGCGCACTCTCGATAGCGGCACGTACATTGCCGTCCGGTTTTCATGTCTTCGGTCTGGGCGCATAAGCCACAGAATCCTTGGGGGGATACGCAACGATGAATGGTGACTTCACCCGACCACGGTATCCGGTATTCCTCGATCTCGACGGACGTCTCGTCGTTGTGGTCGGTGGAGGTACGGTGGCCGAGGGCGCCATCCGCTCGGTACTCGCATACGGCGCCGATGTCTCCGTGGTCGCGCCGCTCGTGACTCCCGGGATCGATGCCTTGGTAGCCGAAGGCCTCGTGGAGCACGAGGACCGCGGGTACGTCCGCGGGGATCTCGCTGGGGCGTTCGTGGTCATCTGCGCCACGGATTCCGTGGAGGTCGATCGTGCGGTCTATCAGGAGGCGGAAGCTGCGGGTTGTCTCATCAACACCATGGACCAGCCCGAGCTCAGCAACTTCATCATCCCCCAGGTGGTCAGCCGGGGACCCCTGCAAGTGGCTGTTTCCACCGCAGGCGCGGCTCCGACGGTAGTTGCGGGCATCATCGATCGGTTCTCGCACGAGTACGGTCAGGAGTGGGAGCGCTACATCGTTCTCATCGGCCAACTGAGGCGTCTTCTCCGAGAGCGCATGGCCGACAGGCCCGCGCTGCATCACGCCATTCTTGAAGCGGTCGACAACTCGGATGTTTTCGAGCGCATTCTGGACGGGGAGAATCCCGACCCCGAGGAGACCCTGAGCCGGTTCGCGGCTGAGGTGGACGCCGGATGAGTCGCCTCGAGGGCGCCTATGCCGTGGTCACGGGCGGATCGAGCGGCATCGGATTGGCGTGTGCTGAGGCCCTAGCAGCCGCAGGTGCTCACGTGGGAGTCATCGCACGCAACCCAGAGCGTCTCGCGCAGGCAGTGGAGCAAGTCTCCGCTGCGCGGCGGTCGCCGGATCAGCGGATCACGTCGGCCAGTGCGGATGTGAGCGACTTCGAGGGAATCAGCGAGGCAATGGCATCGCTGGACTCAGGCTCCATTCCCGACATCATCATCAACTCTGCCGGCATCTTCGTGCCCGGCTACTTCCAGGACATGGAGCCTCAGGTCTTTCGTGATCACCTGGACGTTAACGTCATGGGCGTCATCAACACCGCCAAATTGGTTGCTCCGGGCATGATGGAGCGGGGTAACGGAAGCATCGTGAACGTCGCGTCTGTGGCCGGCTACATCGGCGTGTTCGGCTACACGGCGTACTCCACCGCCAAGTATGCGGTGATCGGCTTCTCCGAGACGCTGCGACAGGAGTTACGTCCTTATGGCGTGAGTGTGCACGTGGTGTGTCCGCCTGATGTGGACACTCCCGGCCTAGCGGTGGAGAAATCGTTGCGTCCCCCGGAGACAGAGCGCATTGCCGGCTCGATCAAGGCAATCCCGCCCGAGAAGGTCGCCGCCGCTATCCTTAGAGGAATCGAACGGGGTCGATACATGATCATCCCTGACCTCTCAAGCTCCTTCTATTATCGGCTCAAGGGTCTCGTCCCGGAGCTCTTCTACACGGTGTTCGATAGCGACATTCGCAAGGCGCGACGAGAGCGCGGCGTCTGAGGGCGATCGTAGGAGAATTGCATGGGTGGCATGTTCGTTGCAGCGGCATCTATCGGTACATGGCAGAGCAGGCTCGTGCGTTGCCCGTCACCTGCGCGGATGATAGAATATCTACCGTTCAGGCGAAGCGCAGGAGTGCGTTGTATACCATGCTTTGATTCCGCCCTTGCCGGGCCTGCTTGCCTGAACAACAATGCACCGCTCCGGCGAGGGCGCTCCTATGTTCTGAACAGGCAGGCGATACCGAACTGATGCGACTGACTCTGGTCGGCTTGAGTCACAAGACAGCCCCGGTCGAGATCCGGGAGAAGCTCACGTTCCCGGCACATCGCCAGGAGGACGCTCTATCCGCGCTGCTCGACTCGCCATGCGTGTCCGAAGCGGTCATCGTCTCCACCTGCAACCGCACCGAGATTTACGCTTGCACCTGCGCCGAGGACGACGGTCCGGGAGCCATCATCGACTTCATGGCTGACTACCACGGCCTCGATCGTCACGAGCTCGTGCGGTACCTCTACATCTCTGAGGGCGAGTCCGTGGTCAAACACCTCTTCCGGGTGGTGGCGTCACTGGATTCCATGGTACTTGGCGAGGCGCAGATCTTAGGTCAGGTCAAAGAGGCGTACGAGCACTCATTCGCCGCCAGTACAACGGGGCGTGTCTTCAACAAGTTGTTCCGCCAGAGCTTCGAACTGGGCAAGCGTGTTCGCACAGAGACCGAGATCGGCGAGAATGCGGTCTCGATCAGCTACGCTGCTGTGGAGCTCGCTAGGAAGGTATTCGATTCGCTGGAAGGCCGCACGATCCTGATCCTGGGTGCCGGCAAGATGAGCGAACTTACTGCCAAGCATCTCGTGTGCAACGGTGTGGCCAGCGTGCTTGTGGCCAACCGCACCTACGAGCGGGCGCAGGAACTTGCGGAGCGTTTCGAGGGCGAGGCCATCCGATACGACGACCTCTACGAGCGCATGCGTGATGCGGACATCGTGATCTCATCGACGGCCGCCACGCACTATGTGGTCACCAAGGACCGCGTCGCTGCGGCAATGCGGGGACGTAGGGGCGACCCGCTCTTCGTTATCGACATCGCCGTTCCTCGCGACATCGATCCTGAGGTCAACGACGTGAACGACGTGTTCCTGTACGACATCGATGATCTCAACGGCGTGGTTTCGTCCAACTTGGATGAACGCATGCGAGAAGCGGAGAAGGCCGAGGCGATCATCGCCGAGGAGATGTCCGCGTTCGAGGCGTGGCTGGAGTCCATGGAGGTCGTTCCCACGGTCGCCGCGATTCGCGCCAAGGCCGAGGCGATCCGCCAGGCTGAACTCGCCAAGGCGTACAAGCGCCTGGGCGGTCTCACCGAAAAGGAGATCAAGACGGTCGAGGCCATGACCTCGGCCATTGTGAACAAGATGCTGCACGGTCCCACCAACCGGCTCAAGCAGTCGGTCGGAGAGGACGACGGAGTCATGTATATCGAAGCTGCGCGCCACCTCTACGGCTTGGACTCGAACCCCGACGGCAAGATGCCCCACCTGGGCTTCCTGCGCACGCTCCTGGGGCGGACCGAGAAGCGAGAGCCAGAGGCTGCGAGCGGTACAGAGACAGGAGAAACCCTTGGCTGCTAGTCGAGAGAAGATAGTGATCGGTACCCGGGGCAGCAAGCTTGCCCTGTGGCAGAGCAACTACGTCAAGGGACTGCTGGCGGAGCTCACCGGTTTGCCGGTCGAACTGACCATCATCAAGACCACCGGGGACAAGATCCTGGATGTCCCCCTCGCTAAGGTCGGAGGCAAGGGGCTCTTCACCAAGGAGCTCGAGGTCGAGCTGCTGGCCGGGCGCGTAGATCTTTGCGTGCACTCCATGAAGGACGTTCCCACCGACCTGCCCGAAGGCTGCATCATTGCCGCAACCCCGCAGCGTGTCGATCCGCGTGACGTGATAGTGAGCGGTGCCGGATACAACCTGGAGACGCTGCCCCAGGGCGCCAGGCTGGGAACGTCCAGCCTGCGCCGTCGCAGCCAAGTCGTCGCCCTGCGCCCCGACCTCGAGATCGTGGACGTCCGCGGCAACCTGGACACTCGCATGGGCAAGGCGGAGAACGGCGAGGTCGACGCGGTCATCCTTGCTGCTGCCGGCATCAAGCGCATGGGCTGGGGCGATCGCATCACCCACTTCATTGAGAACGAGCAGATGGTCCCGGCCGTCGGCCAAGGCGCCATTGGCATCGAGATTCGCGAGAACGATCCCTTCATGGTCGGCGTCTGCGACAAGCTCACCGATCCGGATACGCTCACGTGCATCACTGCGGAGCGCGTGGTCATGAACAAGCTCGAGGGTGGCTGTCAGGTTCCCATCGGAGCCTACGCCCGCATCGTCGACGGTAAGCTCGTTTTGGACGCCTTCGTGGGCGCCGTCGACGGCACCACTATCCTGCGCGATCAGCTCATCGGTTCTGTCGATGAGCCCGCCGCTCTGGGTGAGGCAATGGTGGCCCGCATGCTCGAGATGGGCGCAGACAAGGTGCTTGCCGAGGTACGTGCTGCCGACGATGTCGACGGCCTCATCAAGACCTGACGCCGCGATATGAGCGCGCTTTCCACTGCAGACGGAACACCCCTGGACGGCCTCACCGTGATGGTGACCCGTACGTTGGAGCAGTCCGCGGCACTCGCTGACCCGCTCGAGGCGCTGGGTGCCGACGTTATCTCGCTGCCCGTGATCGCCATTGTTGACCCGGATGACTGGATGCCGGCCGACAGGGCGCTCGCGGCGCTCAGCACCTACGACTGGGTGGTGTTTTCATCCACCAACGCGGTCACGCAGTTTCTCGATCGCATGGAGGCTCACGGTCTGGGCATTTCTGTGCTCGATGACGTCAAGGTAGCGGTGGTTGGCTCGGCGACGGCGGATCGTCTTGCGGATGCTGGGCGCAAGGCGGATCTGATCCCTGAGGATTTTCGAGGCGAGGGGCTCATCGCATCGTTTCGTGGTCTGGGAGCCGGACCGGGGTGGCGCGTGCTGATACCGCGTGCGTTGGAGGCGCGAGAGATCCTGCCTGACACCCTGCGCGAGCTCGACTGCGAGGTTGACGTCGTGCCGGTGTACCAGACGGTGCGGGCGCAGCCTGACGCTGAGGCGCTCTCGTACCTGAACGACGGCTCGGTGGATGTGGTGACCTTCACAAGTCCCTCGACGGTCTACCATTTCGTCGCCATCCTGGATGAAGCTGGAGTGGACGCTGACTGGGTAATGGAGAGCATTCTCACGGCCAGTATCGGGCCTGTCACAACCGATGCGCTCGAGGATCTGGGGTATCGTGCGGACATAGAGGCGCCGGTCTCCACGATTCCCGTACTGATCGAATCGATCGTTGAGCACGCAAGCGAGATGAACGACTAGGCTCGCACTTCTCGAGGAACGATTGACAAAGAGCGTCATGCTCGGCATCCTAGTCTGTGCTCTGGCGGCGTTCCCGTCGGGCATGAAGTGGGGACGTAGCTCAGCTGGGAGAGCACTGCCTTCGCAAGGCAGGGGTCGGGAGTTCGAATCTCCTCGTCTCCACCAAGGTTATGATGTCGAGGCGCCTGGCGGTAACGCAGGGCGCCTCGACTTATTGATACGAATGCACGTCATGGTGCGAACGCACGGCAGAGTCGCCCATCCGGGTGATTCGCGATGAGAGGACGATGACATGGTTGGAGCCAGTAGTCAGTTCGCGGCGGATTTCAACGAGTTCATGTACTACGCGGGACCCATTCTGCAGCTCATGTACTGGATCATCATCGCCGTCGCCGCGGTGTTCGCCGCATGGCAGTTCAAGCGCTACGTCGACCATGTGGTCGGCGGCAAGTCCGCACGCTCCGCACGCGGAGTTGAGGATGCGGCTGCCAGCGAGTCTGGTCAGGTCGCGTCTGACAAAACCGAGATCGATATCGACAAGTTCGTGGAGTAAGCGACCGTCTCGTCTGAAGAAGGAGAGCCATGCAGTTCCCTACGTATCGCCCCCGTCGTCTCCGCTCGAGCGAGACACTGCGCTCCATGGTGCGCGAGACTGCGCTCCACGCAAGCGATCTCATCTATCCGATCTTTGTGATGCCGGGAACCGGCGTGCGCAATGAGGTCTCATCCATGCCCGGCGTGTTCCAGCTCTCGCTCGATCAGCTTCCTGGTGAGGTCGACGAGCTCAAGGCCCTGGGCATCCCGGCTGTGATCCTCTTCGGTCTGCCCGAGTCCAAGGACGAGGCGGGTACTGGTGCGTATGCCGAGGATGGCATCGTGCAGCAGGCCATTCGCGCGATCAAGGCGCACGACAAGGAGTTCTACGTCATCACCGACGTGTGCATGTGCGAGTACACGAGCCACGGTCACTGTGGTGCGCTCGACGACCAGGGCTGCGTCGTGAACGACATCACCCTGGAGATGCTCGCCACGACCGCGTTGAGTCACGCCGAGGCTGGTGCCGACATGGTGGCCCCCAGCGACATGATGGATGGCCGCGTGGCCGCCATTCGGGCAGCGCTCGACGCCGAGGGCTACAGCGATCTGCCCATCATGGCTTACTCGGCCAAGTACTCCTCGGCATATTACGGACCCTTCCGCGATGCGGCCGACAGCGCACCGGCATTCGGCGATCGTCGCGCGTACCAGATGGATCCGGCCAACTCCGAGGAAGCCCTGCGAGAGACGGCCATGGACATCGACGAGGGTGCGGACATCGTTATGGTGAAGCCCGCGCTGTCGTACATGGATATCATTCGTCGCGTTAAGGACGAATTCGGCTATCCCACTGCCGCCTACAACGTGAGCGGTGAGTACGCCATGGTGAAGGCGGCCGCCGCCAACGGTTGGATTGATGAGAAAAAGGTTGTGCTGGAGACGATGCTCTCGTTCAAGCGTGCTGGTGCCGACCTGATCCTGACTTATCACGCCAAAGACGTCGCTCGTTGGCTGACCGAGAACTAAGAAGGGTTCGACATGACTGACAACACAGGTAACGCGGATGCCCGACCCGACCTGGATCTCGAGCAGGATCTGGCCGAGGCTCCTGCGGATGGAACGATCAACGAGCAGGAGATGGCCGACGCGCTTGCGCCTTGTGGCACCGAGGGCGTAGCGATCCCGGTGGGTCACCCCGCGGGTATCCCCATGACCGGCGGACATCCCGCTGGCGTGCCGGGCGGCCCCGGCGGACATCCGGCCGGCGTCGATCGCCAGCGTCACGGCGGTGCACGTAGCGTCGGCTTTCGCCCCGGCGGCGGACCCGAGGCACTCGCGTATCAGGAGCGCACGGGCATCAAGGCCCCGCGCATCATAGCCTGGGAGATCACGCGCAGCTGCAACCTGTCCTGCGCTCACTGTCGTGCGGCCGCCGAGTTCGGCCACTATGACGGCGAGCTCTCCATGGACGAGATCAAGGCCACGGTCGATGACATCGTGACCATCTCCAACCCGATCATAATCCTCACCGGCGGCGAGCCGCTCATGCGTCCTGACATCTGGGACATCGTGGACTACTGTCACGAGAAGGGTGCCATGCCCGTCATCGGCACCAACGCCACGCTCATCACCGACGACATCGCGCAGAAGATGGCGGATCACAAGATCCCACGCATCAGCGTGTCGGTCGACTTCCCCGACGCCGAGGGTCACGATTCGTTCCGCGGTGAGCCCGGTTGCTTCGATCAGACCATTCGCGGCATCAAGATCGCCAAAGCGCATGGCGTCGGCGTGCAGATCAACATGACCGTCACCACCATGAATGCCGACAAGGTCTCTGACGTGCATGACCTTGCCGAGTCTCTTGGGGTCGACGCCTTCCACATCTTCATGCTCGTGCCGACGGGACGCGGCTCCGATCTGCTGGAGAAGGAGCTTCCGCCCGAGGAGTACGAGCGCGTGCTTGAGTGGGCGTACCACCGTCAGAAGACGAGCCCGCTGCACTTCAAGCCGACCGATGCGCCGCACTACTATCGCATCATCCGGCAACTCGCCAAGAAGGAGGGCAAGAAGGTCACGCGTGAGGAGTACGGCTTGGACGCCATGACCCGCGGGTGCCTGGGTGGCATCACCTTCTGCTTCATCAGTCACACCGGCGACATCCAGCCGTGCGGTTACTTCGACATGCAGCTCGGCAACGTCAAGGAGAAGCCGTTCTCAGAGATCTGGACCGAGTCCAAAGTGTTCAACGAGCTGCGCGACTACTCGCTGCTCAAGGGCAAGTGCGGCGCGTGCGAGTACAAGGCCGTATGCGGTGGCTGTCGCGCTCGCGCGCTGGAGGTCACGGGCGACTATCTGGCGTCGGAGCCGTACTGCATCTACGAGCCGCCCGGCTGGACCGGGGAGTGTGACTCCGAGAAGGAGTAGGGGCTTTAGCGCCTACGCAGACTACGGCGAGGTCTGGCGTAGCGCGTCGATGATGTCAAAGAGATCCGTTGCGGGGTCGGCCATGCGGCCGGCCCCGAGCGCTTTCTGCAGCATCTCAGTATCCTGCGCCACACCCCACTGGGCCTCGAAGGCCTGCACGCATTGGATGGCGAGATCGGCGTCCCGCTCGGCGTCTGGCAGCGCGCGCGTGGCGAATTCTCGTGCACGTGCGACGGTGGACTCCACGTTCACGGCTGCCCCATTGGCTGCCTGACTCAGCAGGCTCTGCAGAGCGGCGGTCGCATAGACCGAGTCGCCCGTTTCGTCATAGCCTTCGATGAGGGCGTCCGCGGTGACCGTGCCGCTCTCAATCTTGTCCAGCCATGCCATCTCGTGGGAGATGAGCGGTGCGGCAAAGGCGACGAGCGCGATAGCGAGCATGCCGCCAGCCACGAACGTTGCCACCAGCATGGCGGGGCGATGCGTGCTTTGTTCGGGGGTCGTGTCGCGCAGGCTTGCGCCAAGGAGGGTGCCTGTCAGCAGTGCCGCACTGAGCATGGAGAGCGGATCGGCACACTCCACGAGTTGCGTGACGCCCCACGCGCCGAGTCCGCATGCCGTGAAGACGGCGCCGGCGTTGAACTTGCTGCGGGTGATCACGCGGGAGAGCGCGCTCGCCAAGGTGCCTGCGAGGGCCAGAAGTGCCGCCAGCCCAGCGATCCCTCCAGCGGCCGGAATCGCGAACAGGAGCGAGTGTCCACAGCGCGTGCCGATCACGTCGCGCCCAAAGAGTCGTGCAGGGTCGGCCGACCACTCGTAGATGACTGAGAAGAGGCCGGGTCCCTCGCCCAGAGCGGGGGAGGCTTGGAGCTGCTCCAGCGCGCCGCCCCAGATGGCCATGCGTCCCGTGGTGAGGTCGTTGAGGTCGCCTGTGACACCGTCGGCCAACCCTGCGACACCGTCACCGCTCCACCAGAGCACGCCGATTGCGATGATGAAAGCCAAGAGGCCGGTCACCACGCCGATGCCGATGCGGCGCGAGGGAAGTGCCGGCTTGCGTGCGATGAGGAACCACGCGACGAGACCGCCCAGAACGGCCGCGATCCAGGCACCACGTGACTGGCTGAGCACGAGGCCAGCAAGATTGAGCGCGAGTGCGATCTGCGCGGCGAGTTTGGTGCCGGGGCTGCGAGAGAGCGCGATCCATGCGGCTGCGCAGGCGAGGCCCAGCACCAGCAACTGCGCCAGTGCGTTGGAGTTGGACATGAATCCGGAGGGCTCGGGCGACCATCGGGCCACGCGAGTCATGATGCCGGCTGCATCTGCGGCGGCGAACAGGCTTGCGATCGCGCCGCCTATGGCGATGGTGGCGACCATGGTTCGCAGGGTGCGTCCGGACGCCGCCACGGTCCCGGCCACGAACCACACGGCAGCCGCCGACCACGCCAGGAGTCCGGTTCGTACGCCCACATGACCCCAAAGTGCGGTCACCATATCGCCTGAGAGCGCGGCTGCGAGTGAGAGCACCGCCACGAGTGCAGCGATCGAGATGGTGGCGGGTTTGGCGGCGTCGGGCAACCGCTTTCCAGTCGCCACGGCGGCTACTCCCAGGGCGGGGGCGAGCACGATCCCTGCGATGAGCGCCCATGTGGGTGTGGCGAGTGGATGTGAGATGGCCGCTGCGAACCACGCGAGCGCTAGAATGCCAGCGGGAAGCAGGGTCACGGCAGCGGATCGGGGCTCGAATGACGTGCGTGCGGTTGCGGCGGCCACGGGTCTCCTCGGCAGTTCGTTAGGACATGAGCGATTATACGCGGTTCGTGCGTGGATGCGCCGTTCGTGGATGCGGCTATGGTGTACCCTGTCATGAGTATGTGACGGGGTCTGTGGGGCCCCTTTTTGAAAGGAGCGGCTCATACATGAACAACACTAACTCCAAGCGCCTGTTCGCCGAGGCTTCGAAGTACATTCCGGGCGGCGTGAACTCGCCGGTTCGTGCATTCAAGAGCGTCGGTGGCGATCCGATTTTCTACGATCACGCCAAGGGTTCGCACGTCTGGGACACCGACGGCAACGAGTACATCGACTTCGTGGCGTCGTGGGGCCCGATGATTCTGGGTCACGCGCCCGACGAGGTGCTCGATCGCGTGCGTGAGCAGTTGGATCGCGGCACGAGCTACGGAGCGCCGACGGAGGTCGAGGTCGAACTCGCCAAGAAGGTCTGCGACGCGATCCCCAGCATGGATATGGTGCGCATGGTGTCGAGCGGCACCGAGGCGACCATGAGTGCGATCAGGCTCGCTCGCGGCTACACTGGGCGCGACAAGTTCATCAAGTTCGACGGCAACTATCACGGCCACTCGGATGCACTTCTCGTGGCGGCCGGTTCCGGTCTCATCACGCTGGGCATCCCGTCGACTCCCGGCGTGACCAAGGGCACCGCTGCGGACACCGTGGTGCTGCCGTACAACGATATCGAAGCCGTACGTGCCGCACTTGAGGCGCAGGGCGAGGAGATTGCAGCGATCATCGTTGAGCCCATCGCTGGCAACATGGGCGTCGTGCCCCCGCGGGAAGGTTACCTGCAGGGATTGCGTGACCTCTGCACCGCTCACGGCGTAGTGCTCATCTTCGACGAGGTCATCACGGGCTTCCGCGTGGCGCTGGGCGGCGCGCAGGCACTCTACGGCGTGACGCCGGATCTCACCACTATAGGCAAGATCATAGGCGGCGGCTTCCCCGTCGGCGCCTTTGGCGGCAAGCGCGAGATCATGGAGCACTTGGCTCCCTTGGGTCCCGTGTACCAGGCGGGCACGCTGTCTGGCAACCCGGTGGCCATGGTCGCCGGACTGGCCACGCTCGAGGCGCTCTCGCGCCCCGGCGTGTACGAGGAGATGGATCGCAGAAGCCAGCGTCTTGCCTCCGGTCTCTGCAAGGCTTCGCAGGCCGCCGGACTCGCGACTTACTGCACCCGCGTGGGCGCGATGTCGTGCATGTTCTTCACCGATGAGATCGTCGTTGACTGGAATACGGCATCCACGTGCGACACCGAGCTCTACGGTCGCTACTTCCATGGCGTTCTGGAGCGCGGCTTCACCATCGCTCCCAGCCAATATGAGGCGACGTTCGTGAGCACCGCGCACACCGACGATGAGATCGACGCGTACGTGGCCGCTGCGGACGAAGTGCTCCAGGGGCTGTAGGGTCCGCGGGCGACGAGGGAGACGTAGAGATGCGCATCATCATTGTGGTGGGGGCGAGGCCGAACTTCATCAAGGTCGGTCCGCTCATGCCAGCGCTCTTGGCTGCAGGCCATGACGCTGGTCTTGCGCATACTGGACAGCACTACGACGCCATCATGTCCGATGTGTTCTTCACTGATCTCTCAATTCCCGAGCCCAAGTGGTACCTGAACGTCGGCTCCGGAACGCACGCGGTACAGACCGGCACGGCGATGATGCGGCTCGAGGAGTTGTTCATGGCCGAGCGACCCGACGTGGTCATGGTCGTGGGCGATGTGAACTCCACTCTTGCAGGCGCGCTGGCCGCATCCAAGATCGGCATCCCCGTGGTGCATTTGGAGGCGGGGTTGCGCTCGTGGGATATGTCCATGCCCGAGGAGCTCAACAGGCTCGTGGCCGATCAACTCTCATCAATGCATCTGACGCCCGCTCTGGAGGCGAACGACAACCTGATCGCCGAGGGAATCGAAGCCGACCGGATTCACTTTGTGGGCAACATCATGGCCGAATCGGTGCTGCGCAACATACCTGTCATTGCGGGTCGCGACGCGCGCACCCGCTTCGGGTTCGACGCAGGTGACTACCTGCTGGCCACGGTTCATAGGCCGGAGAACACCGATCACCCCGAGAAGCTCGCCGAGGTCGTGGCGGCATTCGCCGAGGCGCCGTTGCCCGTGCTGTTCCCGGTGCACCCTCGCACGCGGCCATTGCTGGCTGCCGCCGGCGTGGGGCCGGGCACTCCCAACATCCATCTCACGGATCCGGTGGGCTATCTCGACATGCTGTCGCTCCAGCAGGACGCGGCGGCTTTGGTCACCGACTCTGGTGGAATACAAGAGGAATCGTGCATGCTGGGTACGCCGTGCGTTACCGTGCGACGAAACACCGAGCGTGCACTCACCGTACACGTTGGTGCGAACCGGCTTGTGAATGCATCACGGGCTGAGATCAGCGCGGGGATCGCGCAGGCATTGAGCGGGCCAACAGATTGGGAGCGTCCTGAGCGTTGGGACGATGGAGTCGCAGAACGTGTGGTCACAGCACTGGAGAGTGGCGTGCTGCCGCTCAAGGGTTGCTGACAACGGAGTTACGGGCATAGGAGGCACCAAGAGATGAAGGCGATCATACCGGCAGCGGGACTGGGCACACGGTTTCTACCGGTCACCAAATCACAACCCAAAGAGATGCTGCCCGTGGTGGATAAACCGGTGATCCAGTACGTGGTCGAGGAGGCCGTAGCTGCTGGTGCCGACGACATCCTGATCGTTACCGGTCGCGGCAAGCGTGCCATTGAGGATCACTTCGACCGCTCAGTTGAGCTGGAGGAACTGCTGGAGCGTTCCGGCAACACGTCCAAGCTGCGCGAGGTGCGCAACATCTCCGACATCGCCGACGTGTTCTACGTGCGGCAGAAGCGTCCGCGTGGCCTAGGTCACGCGGTGGCTTGTGGAG
>Ga0209121_10000288_pt1 | contig 54501 bp, 50 predicted proteins | sample Cruoilmetagenom3_FD_187292 | JGI IMG/M metagenome (GOLD analysis project Ga0209121, IMG submission 187292) | Oil polluted marine microbial communities from Coal Oil Point, Santa Barbara, California, USA - Sample 3 (SPAdes) (version 2) | ecosystem: Environmental > Aquatic > Marine > Oil seeps ... | reverse complement strand
CCAGAACCGTGACAACCGTGACAACCGTGACAACCGTGACAACCGTGACAACCGTGACAGTCAACAACAAGAACGTGAAAAGGCAAAACAGCAGCCGACTAAAAAACCACGCCAAAACGCTTCTGATAGAGAAAAAACCCAAACTGAGGGAGAGACTGCGACACGTAACCGCCCAGCACAACGCGAAGGGGATCAACGCCGCAACCCTAGACAGCGCCGGAAACGTCAGGAGGTTCCTGCTGAGTTGCTGACAACTGCAGAAGCGGCGAATACACCTAAACAAAAACAACCAGCACCAGAGGCTAACCGTCAAGAAAAGCCCAAGACAGACGCTGTTAATACTCGTAACGATTTGGAGCAAGCGGTTTCTGCAACACCTAATACTGCTATTGCAAGTGTTGAGACAACAGCAGTCGAGGCCGCCAATGAAGACAGAGAGCAAGCCCTGAAACCAGATATCAGTGCCGCTGAAACTAAAGCTGACACCAAAAACAACCCGGAAGAAGCGCCAACAAAACCCTCCTTGGTAGAGGACAAGCCCAAGGAAGAAGCGGCAGTTGAAACTTCCGAGGAGAAAGGAAACATACCTACTGAAGAAACTCCGAAGCACCAAACCAGCGATGCTACGACTTCAGCAGAGGAAACCAAACCTGAAGCCCGTGAGCCTCAACCCACAAAGGTTGAACCAGAGCCCGTAACACTAGAGCCTGAAATTAATACCGATACACCTGCGACCAGTGGTCAATCAGAGGATAAGGAACAACCAGCTCCGCTAGAACCTTCTGTTGATAACAACACGCCAACTGTTCAAGTAGAAGTAACGACTACAGAGACAGGGGAAGGTGCTACCCGCGCCAGCAATGACCCAAGGTCTGCACCAAAACCAGTCGGCATAGTTCAGATCACCACGGATAGACGCCCTCAGTCACTATCTAAACCTCTAGATACGTCTCTACCATCACCAGTGACTGCAGAGCCGTCAAAACATGCCCGCCCTGCGAATGATCCTCGTCAAAAACGAAGTTCGACCGCTACGGACATAGGTGCAGCAGAAACACAAAACCACCAACCATCGGATGAAATAAAGGATAGTATTCCAAAAGAGGATAACGCCTAGTAAAAATAAGTCGCGGCAGACAACATTCGTAGCGTTTCGCCCTTGTGTGCAAACGAAACCACGGTATAATCTGCCGCACTTTTTGAGGCTCTGCCTCAAGGTGAACCTCGGAAACTCCTAAAACTGAGGCCACCCAAAAAGCTTTTAGGAGGGATGGCTGAGTGGTCGAAAGCACCGGTCTTGAAAACCGGCGTATCGAGAGGTACCCAGGGTTCGAATCCCTGTCCCTCCGCCATAAAAAAAGGGGTTGCAGCAATGCAACCCCTTTTTACTTTCTATAATTGTGCTCCTCGGGTAACACTAAAGTCTGACGAGCAATCCGAGCTACGACCAACAGCAGTTATTAGCATCGATTAGTTTAGTCGTTATCAGAAACAGGGCTAACAATAGATGATATGCCCGCACAATCAAGTCAAGCAGGCGTTACAGTTGTCTCGGTGCCACACCACTGCTCTAGCACGTCACGAAGCTGATGTAATGTATATGGTTTGCTCAGGTAGTCATTCATTCCCGATGCCAGCACCATCTCTCTATCCCCTACCATCGCATTGGCTGTCATAGCAACAATAGGTATCGGCTTGGTGCCAGATTCTTTTTCCATAGCACGGATTCTCTTTGTGGCCTCATAGCCATCTAGGGTTGGCATCTGACAGTCCATCAATATCAAGCCGTATTTCCCCCGACTTAACAGATCAATCACCTGAAGCCCATTTGTGGCAGTATCAATTTGACAACCCAGTTTTTTCAACATAATAACGGCAATTTTTTCATTCACTTCGTTATCTTCTGCTAACAATATTCGTGTATTTATAGGAGCCGTGGCTAGGGAAAAAGATCCTTCTTTGACCACTGGTTTATTTGGTGCCAGAGGAGTTTCCGTTTTACCCCTGATATTGAGAATAGTTTCTCGCAATATTGATAAGCAAGTACAGCCGTAAAGTAAGGAATGAATACCGGCAGCTTGATATTCTGACGCGTCAACCAAAGCACTGCCAAGACTAATTAGCGACGGACTTTTATGGAGACTAGCGCTATTGATTAAATGGCCGATACGAAGTTTATTGGATTTACTAAGCGACTCTCCCAGGATAATCACATCTGCACGCACACCCTCTACACAATCAACATCATCAATAACCACAACATTTGGAAAACCAAAACCAGCCAGTTGGCGCTTTAACTTTAGGGCTTCCTCAACACAGGGCGTGATTAACTGCACATCAATAGATTCTGGCTCCTTGATACGAGCGGATTCTGTCGGCACCCTGAACCAAGCCGTAAACCAGAAAAGAGAACCTTCGCCCAGTTTACTCTCCACGCCAATTTCGCCATGAAACAGTTCGACTAATTGTCGACTGATAGAGAGACCCAAACCAGTACCCCCAAACTGACGAGCCGAAGAACCATCGACTTGAGAAAAGGTGTCAAACACACTATCAAGCATCTCGGTGGGTATACCAATGCCGCTATCCTGCACTTCGAATTGAAGCCGTATTTGTTGTCCCTGTCGTTCTAGTGGGTATACACGAAGAACCACCTGACCCGACTTAGAAAACTTAACGCCATTACCCATCAAATTCATCAGAATCTGCTCTAGCCTGACAGAATCCGCTATTAGGTAATTGGGTACGTAGGGAGAAACCTCACAATACAGTGATATTTCTTTGTCGCGAGCCAGTTCAGACAGCAACGCGGGAATGGCTTTCACTAAGGATTGCACGTCAAAACGCCTAGGCTCAAACTCAAATTTACCCGCTTCAATTTTAGAAAAATCGAGAATGTCATTAATAATACGGAGTAAGGAGTGGCCGGAGTCATGAGCCAACTTTACCAACAGCAACTGCTCCTCGGTGAGGTCAGAGGCCATCAATAGCTGGGTAACACCAAGTATGCCATTCATCGGAGTTCTAATTTCATGGCTCATCGTAGCCAGAAATTCACTTTTGGCACGGCTGCCAGATTCTGCGGCATCTTTAGCTTTTAGTAATTCACTATTAGTTTTTTCCAAAGCTAGCATGGTAGCTTCATTGGCTTGGGTTCGCTCTCGAACCTGGTTCTCTAAAACAGTTGCGGAGAGAAACAATGCGTAATCATCTCCCTGAAGATCCATGCCGCGCTCGACCCGATTCATCAGCGCAGTATTAATTTTCTCAAGACGTCGAATCCGCTCCTTTAATGTAAGGATTTCATCAGTTACTGCACTCTCCGTCATAACATCAACCTTGTTATTTTTTGCTCCCTACAGCAACACCCGTGAAGGTCTGATTAATATGTGAAGCATTATATTGTTCGCCATAAGTACTGAAACCAATGACGTTGTTATCCATCATGATGCGTGCAATATCGCTCTGAAGTCCTTTCTGGTCCATCTCGAGGCGGCGCAGATAGCAGTCACAACCAAGGGTTAGGATCGGTTTTCCAATATCGTTCTTTATTTCCTCAAATAGACTTTCAAGTTTCTCAACCATATCCTCGCCATGAGCAACTGTCATCACCACGCCCTCATCGACAGCACAAGCAAACGTTAAACTCCCATCACTATTCGCCGTCATGATTGAACGCACAAAATATTCCCCGCCAATTTTCACAATGACGGGAAAATCTGACATCATTTCCATCGTCAGTTTTTCAAATGGTAGCCCCATGATACGAGCATATTCAGGAGCAGCAGGCACGCCGTTTATTTCCCTGACAATTCGTTGGTTTACATCAACTTCCGTGACCACCATTTTTTTATCAGACGAAATAAAATGCTGTGTTTTAAAGACAGTAAAGGGATGACTAATTTGAACCAGAGTCAATAACGCACAGTTCGTTCTAAACTGCCCCTCATGGAAGAGATGTGTCTCTGAAAAATGTTCGTTATCTGCTGCAGAACCACCAAATAGCTGAATGCCACCAAGGCCGTGATGGACACTGCTCACCACAACTTCTTCTTTGCCACGCAAGCCATCTATCAATAAATAACCAAAAGTATTAGCACTATTGGCTTCACCCTCACTCTGTGAGGTTAACCTGTTCAATAATGATCTTGTCGCATCAGAACCATGAGATATCTTAAATTGATCAATATCATCAAGGCGTTTGGTCACTACATTTAAACCATCACCAGCCAAACCGAGGCCTGTCAATGAACCTCGAAGATAACCAATTGGCGTTATTTCACCGGAAGATGTACACCCAATAATGTCAACATCAGCAAACAAACGTTTGAGTTCGTCACCCAATATTTTCAAATCATATTCTGGGGAACAATAAAACAAACAGAACTCGATATCCGGCTGATAAATGCTGTCATATAATTCTTTTGCTGCAACAACAGGATCCGTCGAAGTTGAGACGCCAGTTAACACTTTCAGATCATTCAGTTCTGGGATATCTGATTCATTAATTGTCATTTTTTCTACCAAAAGCAGGTTAAAAACAATAAATCTATGGCCGTACCACACCACAAGCCCAGACCACCGAGTCAATCATTTGACGATTAAACTTATGCCCATGACAAGCTAGAAGAGACAGGACCCAACATACAAAGTTCAAAATTTTCAGCTTGGCATATCTATCGGCCGATTGCCCCATGGATTAAATATTTTTTATTCATCCGTCGACTCTCCGCATCACTCTCCACGATATATCATTTCAATACAGCGCGTTAATAGCGAATCCCTGTCTAACTCAATGTAGACTGGCGATATTCATGAAGGTGTAATTTCCTTCCCATGTTCCATACCGCACCCAATTACAGTATAAAGACGTCATGAAAATACCTAAACGAATCCAACCCCTAGTTGATGATGGCTTAATAGATGAAGTCATCCGCCCACTAATGAGCGGTAAAGAAGCCGCCGTCTATGTGGTTCGCTGCGGCTCTGAGATTCGCTGTGCCAAAGTCTATAAAGAAGCCAACAAACGAAGTTTCAAGCAGGCCGTTCAGTATCAGGAAGGCCGTAAAGTGCGGAACAGTCGCCGAGCCCGGGCCATGGAAAAAGGCTCAAAATACGGCCGCAAGCAACAGGAAGAAACCTGGCAAAATGCCGAAGTGGATGCGCTATATCGCCTGGCTAGTGCTGGCGTGCGCGTCCCCCAACCCTACGGTTGCTTTGATGGCGTCCTGTTAATGGAACTGGTCACCGATGGTGAAGGCAGTGTTGCACCGCGACTGAACGATGTATCGATGTCTGCAGAGCAAGCACTTGAGGACCATGCCTTGGTGATGCGATACGTAACACGCATGCTCTGTGCCGGCTTGGTGCATGGTGACCTCTCTGAGTTTAATGTGTTAGTAGATGACTACGGTCCGGTAATAATCGACCTTCCCCAAGCCGTAGATGCTGCTGCCAACAACCACGCCGAAAAAATGTTGGCGAGGGATATTGGCAATATGACCAACTATTACTCTCTTTACGCTCCGGAACTAAAGGGCACCCAATATGCCAAGGAAATTTGGGCGCTCTATGAAGAAGGTGAATTACACCCGGATACCGAGTTAACCGGCCATTTTGAAGACAACGCACAGACTGCCGATGTAGAGGTCGTATTGCAGGAAATAAAAGCGGCCCTGGCCGAAGAACAAGAACGGCAAGAACGTATCCGCGAGGCGGATGCACTAATATAACCCCATTTTTATCTATTTCGGGCTTTGCGGCACTATCCTCCCTACTTTTTGATGCCTTATTTTGAACAATTTTTACTCAGTTTGACTCGACGCCGTTGCAACAAATCCCTATAGTACACCCCCTCTTAAATCCTCATTTTTAGTCGCTTTAATCCATAGGTATCCCGTTGATTTCTACCGCAAATATCACCATGCAGTTTGGCGCCAAGCCATTGTTTGAAAATATCTCCGTTAAATTTGGCAATGGCAACCGCTATGGCCTAATTGGTGCAAATGGCTGTGGCAAATCCACATTCATGAAAATTTTAGATGGAAGCCTGGCTCCTACCTCGGGCAACGTATCAATTACGCCAAACGAACGCGTAGGGAAATTACATCAAGATCAGTTTGCCTTTGAGGCGTATTCGGTGATTGATACCGTCATTATGGGGCATGCGGAACTCTGGGAAGTGAAACAGGAACGGGATCGCATCTATGGTTTAGCCGAAATGTCCGAAGAAGATGGCATGAAGGTAGCGGAACTGGAAATTCGTTTCGCAGAAATGGACGGATACAGTGCCGAAAGCCGTGCCGGTGAGATTCTCATGGGAGCCGGTATTGAAGAAGTATTGCATTTTGGCCCGATGAGTGAAGTAGCACCGGGTTGGAAGCTAAGAGTCTTATTGGCTCAAGCCCTATTTTCAGACCCAGACATCCTGCTTCTTGATGAGCCTACTAACAACTTGGATATCGATACTATTCGCTGGCTGGAATCTCTCATCAACGAGCGTAAAAGCACGATGATCATCATTTCTCACGACCGCCACTTCCTCAATGCTGTCTGTACGCATATGGCCGACATCGATTATGGCGAATTGCGTGTTTACCCCGGAAACTACGATGACTTTATGACGGCCTCTACCCAGGCTCGCGAGCGTATGCAGTCCGAAAACGCTAAAAAATCCGCTCAAATTGCAGAACTTCAACAATTTGTCAGTCGCTTTTCCGCTAACGCTTCAAAAGCTAAGCAGGCCACCTCTCGAGCAAAGCAAATAGGCAAAATTAAGCTGGACGATATCAAAGCTTCCAGTCGTGTCAGTCCCTACATTCGGTTTAAGCAAGACAAAAAACTTCATCGACAAGCATTAACGCTGGAAAATCTGAGTCACGGTTTCGACAATGAAGAACTGTTTAATGGAGGCAACCTTATCTTGGATGCAGGCACACGCTTAGCGGTCATTGGTGACAATGGCGCAGGAAAAACCACCTTTCTTCGCTGCCTGATGAACGAGATCTCTGCTAATAATGGCGTCATCAAATGGTCAGAGAATGCCACTCTGGGCTACTGTCCACAAGACAGTAATGCAGAATTTGAAGGCAACCTGAACCTCTTCGATTGGATGAGCCAATGGCGCAAACCCAGTCACGATGACCAGATTGTTCGTGCCACTCTGGGCCGACTCTTATTTTCTTCCGATGATTTTAAAAAACAGGTTAAGGTTTGCTCCGGTGGTGAAAAAAACCGCTTATTGTTTGGCAAGCTTATGATGATGGACACCAATGTTCTATTGATGGATGAACCAACCAACCACCTGGATATGGAAGCCATTGAAGCATTAAACTTGGCACTTGAGCATTACGATGGCACATTGATTTTTGTCAGCCACGACCGAGAATTTGTCTCCTCACTGGCCACTCGAGTCATTGAAATCAAAGGTAAAAAGCTGGTGGACTTCCAAGGCACATATGAAGAATACCTTGCAACCCAACATCCCGAAGGAAAAGCTGCCAGTTTTTAATCACTCGTTAGCAAACTAATACACTGCATAACAGCCAGTTTAAGTCGCTTGCAAAGCAACGATATGCAAAAACTACAATTGGCCATAAACAAATAGAAAAGGAGTCTCCCATGCCCGGCTTACTACCTGATACAGACCCCAACGGCCTACTGGAATACTCTGTAGTATTTACAGACCGCTCCCTGAACCACATGTCCCAGACGTTTCAGGGCGTAATGAAGGATATTTCCAGCACCCTTAAAACCGTTTACAAGGCAAATGCCGTTGCTATTGTCCCCGGTGGCGGCACCTACGGTATGGAAGCCGTGGCTCGACAATTTGCGACAAATAAAAAGTGTCTAGTCATTCGCAATGGATGGTTTAGCTACCGATGGAGCCAAATTCTGGACATGGGCAACATAGCTTCTGACACCATTGTCATGAAAGCTCAAGCCGTCGACACAGGCTCCCAGCCCGCTCTTGCACCAGCACCTATTGATGACGTAGTTGCACAAATCAAAGCTGAAAAACCGGCAATGGTTTTTGCTCCCCATGTTGAAACCGCCTCAGGCATGCTTCTACCGGATGATTACATCAAAGCCGTAGCCGATGCAGTACACGCTGTGGGTGGACTATTTGTCTTGGACTGTATCGCCTCTGGCACCCTATGGGTGGATATGCAAGCCTGTGGTGTCGATATTCTAATCAGTGCCCCGCAAAAAGGCTGGAGCGCATCACCTTGCAGTGCATTAGTCATGTTGGGTGAGAAAGCTCGGGAGTTGATAGATTCAACCACCAGCAGCAGCTTTGCCTGCGACCTGCGCAAATGGCTACAAATAATGGAAGCCTACGAAAATGGTGGCCACGCCTACCACGCCACGATGCCCACGGATGCACTGTTAAAGTTTAGAGATACCATGAAAGAAACCGAAGACTACGGTTTCGAAAAAGTTCGAGAAGAACAACTTGAACTGGGCCGCAAAGTACGCGAGTTACTCACCGACAAAGGGTTTAAAAGTGTTGCTGCAGAAGGCTTCCAGGCACCTGGTGTCGTGGTCAGCTATACCGATGATATGGAAATTCACAATGGTAAAAAGTTTCTGGCAGAAGGCCTTCAGATTGCCGCTGGGGTGCCGTTACAGTGTGATGAACCCGAGGGATTTCAAACCTTTAGAATCGGCTTATTCGGTTTGGACAAACTACATAACATCGACCGAACCGTTAGCCACCTAAGCGAAGCACTGAGCAAGATTTCACCCTAAAAAGCTTCTCTTTCACTAAAAACCAACTTAACACTAGAGTAGGCTGAATTAGCTTGCTCTAGTTTTTTAGAGCACACCTGTCACCTAAACAAAACTGAGCCTTGTCTCTAACCAGTAGGTTTCCGATAATAGCGCCAAACCGATTTCATAAAGGGCCTGATTCAATGGCATCGCTGCAAGAACAACTTCTCAAAGCCGGGATTGTCGACAAGAAAAAAGCTAAACAAGTCGAGCAAGAGAAGCGCAAACAGAAAAAGCAGACACACAAAGGGCACAAGCAAATCGATGAAACCAAAGAGCTGGCAAAAAAAGCATTAGCTGAAAAAACTGCTCGAGATCGTGAAATCAACCGTCAGCGAGAAGCGGTGGCTGAACTCAAAGCCATTGCGGCCCAAATTAAACAACTGATTGAGGTTAACCGTATCGACCGTAAAGACGGTGAAACGGCCTATCAATTTACCGATGGTACAAAAATCAAAAAGATCTACGTATCCCCGCTGCTACATAACCAGCTAAGCAAAGGGGTCATTGCCATTGTGCGCTTAAACGACCAATACGAACTGGTGCCTGCCGTCGTAGCCGAAAAGATCAGCCAGCGTGATGAAAGCATTGTGCTTGTGCAAAATCAGGCAAGCACCGATGAAGACGAAGAAGATGACTACTATGCTGATTACAAAATCCCTGATGATTTAATGTGGTAGGAATAAACGATTAGAAAAGCTCTTGTGTGAAGAATATCTACATAAGGGCTTTCACCATTCTCTCTCAGATCAAATTAAAATTATCTGCCAAATAGAAAAAACCAAATTTGGATAGAAACACCTCTCTTTTTAACCTCATTACAATCATTTAAATTTAAGACTGAACCCTCTCACTTACACCGAGTCAAACGATTACCCTAAAACCGTTCGTTAAAAAAACAGGCCTCCCATGCCAAAACATTTTTTATTGATCATCATCGCTATGTTATTTACTGGAAATGCTTTCGCCACCACTGAAAAAGCCATTTTCGGTGGCGGTTGCTTCTGGTGTATGGAGCCGCCCTACGACAAGCTCGAGGGCGTTATCAGCACGACGTCTGGGTATACTGGTGGCCACTTGGATAACCCTGGCTACAGGGATGTATCCAGCGGTAGATCTGGGCACGTAGAAGTGGTTGAAATCACCTACGACCCGGAGAAAATCAGCTATGAGAAATTATTGAAAGTATTTTGGGTGAATATCGACCCCTTGAATAGTAGAGGCCAATTTTGCGACAGTGGCAGCCAATACCTTAGTACTATTTTTTATTTGACTAAGGAGCAACGCGATGCCGCCGAAAAAAGTTTAAAGGCTCTGGTAAAAAGCAACATTTTAGATGGAAAAGTTGCGACTACCATTCGCCCTGCCAGCCAATTCTATCCCGCCGAGGAGTACCACCAGAATTATTACCAAAAAAATCCGGTGCGCTACAAATATTATCGTTATGGTTGTGGCCGGGACAAGCGACTTAAAAAACTGTGGAAAGGTGTAACACTGCCGTTCTAGCGATTCGATAAATTACGCCCCTAGTTCACCACCAACACGTCACTTTGAACCCGATATAATACCCGCTCTGCCGTATTGCCCAACAGCGTTCCCGAGAGCCCCTCTCGGGCAACGCTACCGATCACTATTAGCCCCGCCTCCTCCGCCTTACTTGACAGTTCTTCTTCTACCACGCCCTCGACTACCTGGTGCTCATCTGCATTGATACTCAGCTCTGCCAATACTTTTTCCAGGCTTTTTAAAGCCTTCTCTTCCAGAGTTTTCAAAAAATGATCGCCCAGTGCAACCCTTGAAGCCGTTGGCATACCAATACGGGAAATAGGCAAGACCGATATGACATTGAGAGAGACGCCAAAGGCTTCTGCCAACGCCGATGCGTTTTCCAATACCCTGGCCGTGAGTTTGAAATGGGATTCACTGTCATTCAAAATATTCACAGCAGCAACCACGGCACGAACAGCGTGCTCAGAGGGCGAAAGCATTAGCACCGGACACTGGGCATGGCGCAGCAGGTTCCAGTCGTCAGGGGTGTGTACTAACGCTCCCAACCGAGAGTGCTTGGTTCTTTCGACGACGATAAAATCTGCCTCAATGTGTTTGGCATAGGCTAGAATTCCCTCTGGCGGTCTTTTACGCCACTCCACGACGCACTTTATACTCTTATCAACCGTCCCCGAAGACTTCCTTGCAGAGTGAGCTACCGACGTTTTCACGGTACTGTGGACAAGCTCTTCTATTCTTTCCCGCTCCTCTTGCAGCAACATCTTTTTGATAAGTGAAAAATTATCAAATCCTACATATCTGTCCATTTCCTCCAAGGGGTCATAAAACGCTCGGTAGATATGTAACTTTGCCTGCATCACCTCTGCCAAAGCTCGAACTCGCCCCTGCAGATACGCTGTAGATGGAGAATCTCCAACAACCAGTAACACCGTTTTCATCGCCCCTGACCTACCCCCTCTCACGACCAACAAACTCACCGTTCCTATTGAGTATAGTCATCTGCAACAGCACACAAGATTGACCCATATCATTTGGCATTAGACGAACAACCGTTACGGTTTGCTGCAAAGTAAGTACATAGATAAACAATAGGGTGTGTATGCAAGTTATTCAAAAGCCAAACTTGGCTTTGCAGCTCCATTCTGGAACCGAAGCTGAACTCTTGAGTCCACTGGTTAACTGTAGTCTGGACGCACTTTTTAAACCTAATGTGGATAGTGCCCCTGTTGCCCTGAACCTTTATTTTCCAAAAGATCCCTGCGTCGATTACCCACAATTACTCTGTAGAGAAGTCAATCTCTACTCACAAAGGCTAGGACCTAGGAAAGCAGCAAAAACCTGGCTGAGAGGCTCCCCACTTAGCTGCTTACGTGCCGCGGAGATTACCGAGATCGCGTTTATCACTGCCAGCAAGTTTCATATGGATGAAGGAATCTATAGTGAATATGGATTCGAGTGTTCAGTTGCCGAGGTAAGTGAAAGTAATCTGGCGCTGATGAAAGGGTTACGATTTACAACCTTATTGCTAAACATCGACGCAACCCACACCCCAAAAACCCAACAGATTTGGCCTGCCCTTGACCTGATCAAGCAATATAAATTCAAGGAGCTTCAATTTCGCCTCGATGCCACTAACTCAGACTCAAACACCTTACACCATTGGCTAGAAAGTCTTTTGGTTGGCCAGCCACAACTTTTGGAGCTTCACGGGCTGGAAGAAATGAGCGAACCCGTAATGCTGGATCAACTGGCCAACCTAATGCTCGCAAGAGGTTACTCCCTGATAGGTGATCGGTTTTTTGTAACCGAACGTCACCCTCTGTTACATTTAAAACACTTGGGAAAGCTGCAATATACGCCTTGGGGACTTGCTCACCCTCAGATAAAAGACTGGGTAGGTTTTGGTCTTGGTGCACTTGGTAAAATAGGTAATGGTTTCTACCAAAATACAGACAAGGAAGAGGACTACCAAGCAAGCCTCACCCAAGACAAACAACCCATTCAGTTTAGTGGTATGTATCCCAACGCCAACACCGTGCTATGGGAATTGATAGAGCAGCTGATCTGCCTCCATAAAACCCAGAATCCAGACAATCATCCCCTAGTCAAAGATAATCCTAGAATTTATCAAATATTCCAACAAGCCTGTAATAATGGCTGGATGGTAGAGGATGGAAAATACCTTAGCATCAGCAGCCAAGGGCTTAACCATCTCCGTGAAATCTGCCGAAACCTACTTTGCAGTTAAAGTAAAAAGTCATTCCTTAAGATGACCTAGATCAAGAAGGCCGATATAATGCTCATCCTAACCTGGATGGGATATTACGTTAATGGATGCCAAGTGCCCCCACAGTTCTGAGGTAAATTGCGGCGACTGTCGTATGAATGCCCTTTGCCTCCCGTTGGCTCTCCAGTCTGGTGAGGTCGCCCGACTCGATGAGATCATTCAGCGAGGCAGACCCCTTCAAAAAGACAAGCATATATATCATGCCGGAGAAGAGTTTAAATCTGTCTTTGCCGTTCGTAGCGGCTCAATAAAAAGCTACACCGTAAGCAACGATGGTCAAGAGCAGGTCACAGGATTTCACCTCCCGGGTGAAATTTTCGGTATGGATGGCATTGGCCACAACCACTACACAAACTCGGCCTTGGCCATGGAAACAGCTGCCGTTTGTGAAATCCCCTTTACCAGGCTGCAGGAATTAAGCATTGCCATACCATCGCTCCAGCGTCACTTTTTTCAGCTGATGAGTAAAGAAATCACCAATGATCAGAACCTGATCACCCTGCTCAGTAAAAATAGTGCTGAAGAAAGAATTGCTACCCTGCTACTAAGTATTTCCAATCGCAACTTGAGACGAAAACTTTCAGGCACTCGCTTCCGTCTCCCCATGTCTCGCGCTGACATTGGCAATTACCTCGGGCTAACAGTAGAAACTGTCAGTCGCGTATTTGGTCGCTTTCAGAAACAGGGACTACTCAACGTAGACAAAAAAGAAATTGAAGTGCTGGATTTTGATAAATTACGAGCATTGGCGAACTGATCAATAGCACCAGACATGAAAAAGCCGGGCAAATGCCCGGCTTTTTTTGTAGTGCGATCCAGGTTAAAACTTGTAACCTACACCAATCATGTAAACCAGCGGATCGATATCCACATCGGTTTCAATCACAACAGGCTGGTCAAATTTGAATTTCGCTTCGGTCTGAAGATCGATATACCAAACTGAAGCATTGATTAACCAATGGTCATCAATTTCATAATCAAAACCAATTTGTGCAGACCAACCCCAAGAGGCATCGACTTCCAAATCACCACCAGTTAACCCTAGGGTAGTTTCCAGCTCACTATCTACATCTTCATCAAAGAAGGTAGTGTAGTTAATACCAACCCCAACATAGGGCTGGAATTTAGACGTTGAGTCCATAGGAAAATATTGGAGGGTAAGGGTGGGCGGTAGATGCTTGGTGGAACCTGCATCGACCTTACCTAAACCAAGCCCACTTAGATCCGCGTCCAAATCATGATCAAAAGGGGTAGCCGCCAACAGGCCCACACCAATATGGTTAGTCACCATATAAGTAAAGGTTAGACCTAACTGAGTATCATCATCTACTTCAGCTTCGGTACCAGCCAGAACAGCACCATTCAGCTGCAAAGCATCACTGTCATCATTGGGGTCAACCTGTGCCGCACCAGCGCGAACGATAAAATCCCCTGCTTCATGTGCAGTAACACCAGCAGCGCCCAATACCAAACCACCTGCTAAAACAGCATTAATTGCCAGCGATAAAGCTTTCTTCTTTTCCATTTACCTTCTCCAAAAGGGTAGTACCAATTTTCATGGAGAATTAAACCAATAGTAGTAGTTTTATGAATTGATCTGGATTAAGCAAAAGCCTCTAAATTGATAAGCGTCAACTATTCAACAGTGATCGTAACCAGCTCAGACAACACAGGGGGATTGTGGGGCACATGCTGGTGGTTACCCAACAATAATTGTAGGCGATGTGTACCTGGAGCCAGATCGAGTGTCACCTCTGTCTGCCCGCCACCAAAATGACGATGATGCTCATCACCTGGAATCGGGCTGTTGAGATCCGGCAGCTCTTCAACATCAATTAACAAATGATGATGCCCAGTTTTAGCACGCTCCACTCCCGCCGGGGCGACACCGAACCCTGACAAGCCAAATTGCACTGTCACAGGACTACTAACGGTTGCGCCATCAGCAGGAGAAATAATATAGGCCTTCGCACCACCATCTGAAGTGGTATCTTGCGCTAACAACGATGATGTAAAAGATGTTACAGCGATAACTAAAAAGACTTTAAAGATATGATTCATGCTTCACCTATTTTCCATAATTGTAGATTTGAGAACTTTTAATTTTCTGACCGGCTTATGCCCGCCTTCTTATGACGATTTGTTAAATAGATTGTAAGGCTCTGGCGTTCGCTACTGCCCCCCACCCAGACATTCGGGCGAATCCGGCGCATTTCCAGCAGCAATCCAATCACTCGGGGTGTAAGTATGCAATGCCAACGCATGAACGCCTGTAGCCATTTCGTCCGCTAGCAACCCATAAACCAGCTGATGACATTGAACAGCACGCTTCCCTTCAAAAACAGAGGAGACAATGATGAGTTTAAAGTGCGTTTCAGAATTTGGCGGCACGGCATGCATGTGACTTTCATTCACCACCTCCAAATACGAGGGATCAAATGCCCTCATCAGTTTTTCTTCAATCTGTTGCTTAACGTTCATTCTAAACTCATCCTCCAACCAAACTAATCATGACACCCGCTGCAACTGCGGAGCCAATAACGCCCGCCACATTAGGACCCATGGCATGCATTAGCAAAAAATTATGAGGATTAGATTCTATTCCAACCTTATTAGAAACTCGAGCGGCCATTGGTACAGCAGAAACGCCGGCCGAGCCGATCAAAGGGTTGATTGGGTGTTTGCTGAGTTTGTTCATCAATTTTGCCATCAATACACCGCTGGCAGTACCAATCGAAAATGCCAGTATGCCTAAAACTAAGATGCCCAGAGTCTCAAGATTCAGGAATTTATCCGCACTCATTTTTGAGCCAACTCCCAGCCCCAAAAAAATAGTCACGATATTAATTAATGAATTTTGAGCCGCATCACTCAGCCGTGACACTACACCACATTCACGCATTAAGTTACCAAAACAGAACATACCCAAGAGAGGTGCTGCACTGGGAAGTAACAAAGCCACTAAAAGGAGTAGCATTATAGGGAAAATAATTTTTTCGATGGCCGATACTGGTCTTAACTGCTCCATTTTAATCTGGCGCTCATTTTCTGTAGTGAGCGCTTTCATAATCGGTGGCTGAATAATGGGCACCAAAGCCATATACGAATAGGCGGCGACTGCAATTGCTCCCAGCAAATCAGGTGATAACAGGCTGGAGACATAGATGGCAGTTGGCCCATCAGCCCCCCCAATAATGCCGATAGAGGCCGCATCCTGAATACTGAAATCCAGAATTCCCGCGTAACTTAGACCAATAGCGCCCATCACCGTTGAAAAAATCCCAAATTGTGCTGCTGCACCTAAAATGAGGGTTTTGGGATTGGCCAACATCGGGGCAAAGTCTGTCATTGCCCCAACACCCATAAAAATCAGAAGAGGAAAAACACCCGTCTCAATACCTACATGATAGATGTAGTACAACAGCCCGCCGGGGCTCTCCAGGAGCCCAAGAGCGTCATACACCGGTGCGGAATCAAAGCTGGCGCCGGGAATATTGACCAGTACGGTACCAAAACCAATCGGCACCAATAGCAAGGGCTCAAAGCCCTTTCGGATAGCGAGAAACAAGAGCAGCAGGCCAACTAGAATCATTACCCCTTGACCAAGAACCATCTGACTAAGTCCAGAGTCGAGCCACAAACCTAGTAATTTTTCCATTTCACCATTCCTTTGTGCCCCTCGTAGCTAAGTATCAAGCGATCGTTAGCAGGCAATCACCGACTGAAACCGACTGACCTTCTTTTACACTGATGCTCTCGACAACACCATTTTTAGGCGAACTAACGGCTGTTTCCATTTTCATGGCTTCGAGAATAATGACTTTCCCGCCCTCTACCACTTGCTGTCCAGGCTCGACCAATACTTTAAGAACATGGCCAGCCAACGGAGCGTTAACAGGATCAACCATCTCTGCTACAGAATCATCTTCCTCAGAACTCAACACCTCGCCGATGGGAACGATACCCGTTATATCCCCACCGCTTGAAACAGCCACGGTATGACTTACGCCATCCACCGTAACGGTATAAATCTCTTCACCACTTTTCGATACAGCAGAGCTTGAGTCAGCCCCAGCGGGAGCAGGTTCAAATGCTTGTGGATTCCCTCTGTTTTTAAGGAATTTCAAACCTGTTTGCGAGAACAAGGCATAGGTCAAAACATCATCAATTTTTTGGCTTCCATCTGCCAGGACTATGCCCTGTTCAGCTGCCAGTGATTCCAGCTCTTCCACTAACCCATCCAATTCCGGTGCCAATAAGTCTGCCGGCCTGCAGCTGATGGGCTTATCACCCTCGAGAATCTGAGCCTGTAGCTCTGCATTTACGGGTGCTGGCGTTGCGCCATACTCCCCTCTCATAACTCCCTTGGTTTCATTGGAAACGCTCTTATAACGTTCGCCCGTTAATACATTCAATACAGACTGACTGCCAACAATTTGCGACGTCGGTGTCACCAGGGGAATAAACCCCAAATCCTCTCGTACGCGGGGAATTTCCTTAAGCACCTCATCGAATTTATCTTCTGCGCCCTGCTCTCGAAGCTGGTTCTCCATATTCGTGAGCATCCCCCCCGGAACCTGAGCCACCAGAATTCGGGAATCCACTCCTCGAAGGGAGCCCTCAAATGCAGCATATTTTTTACGCATTTCACGGAAATAGGCGGCGATTTCTTCTAGCAACTTCATATCCAGCCCGGTACTCCGGCGGGTTTCCTGAAGAATGGCCACGATAGATTCTGTAGCAGAGTGACCGGAAGTCATCGACATTGACGAGATGGCTGTATCAACATTGTCTACCCCCGCCTCTACACACTTGACAATTGTCGCCGTGGACAACCCCGTTGTAGCGTGGCAGTGGAGCTGTATGGGGATATCACACGCTTCTTTGAGCTTCGACACTAAATGATAGCCAACATAGGGCTTAAGTAACCCCGCCATATCCTTAATACAGATGGAATCTGCACCCAGATCTTCAATGGCCCGCCCCATATCAACCCAGCGATCTATCGTGTGCACTGGACTGACGGTATAAGACATTGCCCCCTGTGCATGCCTCCCCTGTTTCTTTACAGCTTTTAGAGAGGTTTCTAGATTACGCAAATCATTCATTGCATCAAAAATTCGAAAGACATCCACGCCGTTTACAGCTGCGCGCTCTACAAACTTTTCTACCACGTCGTCTGCATAGTGTCGGTAACCAAGAATATTCTGGGCTCGGAATAACATTTGCTGGGGAGTGTTGGGCATCGCCTTTTTTAATTGACGAATACGATCCCAGGGATCTTCCCCCAAATAACGGATGCAGGCATCGAATGTAGCACCACCCCAGGTCTCCAGGGACCAAAACCCAACCTGATCCAGTTTTTCTGCGATAGGCAGCATGTCGTCAATTCGCATACGGGTAGCGAATAATGACTGGTGGGCATCCCTAAGGACGACATCTGTAATACCAAGAGGCTTAATCAAATCAGACATATTATTGCTCTTGTTGAATAACTTTCTTTCAAAGACCTTTAAACAAACAACTCATCCTTCTTAAAGTAGATACACACTTATTATGTGGTCTCTATTTATGTTTCCTATGCTGGTCGATAGCATCCTGAAGTATTGCTAACAACCTCCTGTCTACAGAAGCTTTAGTAGACACAGGGGTATTGGCTAGGGGTTTGGCTTCTGTCGCTTCAGGAAAAAAACGGCCCAGTATTTTCGAAGCTATCACAGTGACAGTGACCAACAGTGTCAGAAAGAAAAAGACAGTACTCATGCCATAGATCATCAAGTCCAGGCCCTGTTGTAACAGTGGAGTTGTCATATATCACCCATTACTACAGCTAACATGTAGGCGCTACGCGCACTCAATAAGGCAAATTGTCTCATAAGCCGCTTGTCCAGATGACTATACTGGCTGCATCGGCTTCCATCAATCTATTCAAAACAACGCTGAACTCAGGGCAAGACTATCTTCACGACATAACTGACATTTCATGGAGGGAAGACTACAATCGCGCTCTTGTTAGAAACTGATGACACTATTGACGATATATGAGCATTAAATCACTACTTAACCAACGCATGCTATCTGCCATGTCTGCAGTAAATATCCCTGCAGAATGCCCAGCCAACATTACCATCAGCACTCGTGCAGGGTTCGGTGATTTCCAAGCCAATGGTGCGATGGCCGCCGCAAAAAGGTTGAAAACCAACCCTCGGGAGCTAGCTCAAAAGATTCTGGAAAATCTGGATTTAACCGATATTGCCGATAAGGTAGAAATTGCCGGCCCCGGGTTTATCAATATTCATCTATCACATCAGTTTCTTGGCACCCAGCTGCAACATTTAATGAGCGATGAACATTTCGGCGCTCAAATACCAACACCACAGACTGTGGTGGTGGACTACTCCTCCCCCAATCTCGCTAAAGAAATGCACGTGGGCCACCTTCGGAGCACCATTATTGGAGATGCGGTAGCACGGACCCTGGAATACCTTGGCCACAAGGTTGTTCGCCAAAATCATATGGGTGACTGGGGCACTCAATTCGGCATGCTAATCGCCGAGCTTGAAGAGCAACTCGGTGAAGGGGAACAGGCTGAACTGGCTCTAGGTGATCTTGAGGTTTTTTATCAGCAGTCGAAAAAACACTTTGATGAAGACCCTAGCTTTGCAGATAAAGCGCGTAACTACGTGGTCAAGCTTCAATCGGGAGACGAACACTGCCGCAAACTCTGGCAACAATTTATCAATATATCTGTGGCTCATAGTGAATCCATCTACCGCGACCTCAACGTAACCTTGAAGCACTCGGATATCCGCCCAGAAAGCGCTTACAATGATGATCTGGCCAATGTTATCCACGACCTACAGCAACAAAACCTTGCAGTGGAAGATCAGGGAGCCCAGGTTGTCTTTCTAGAGGAGCTTGCCGACAAGAAGGGCAACCCCAGCCCTGTCATCGTGCAAAAGTCTGGAGGTGGTTACCTTTACGCTACGACTGATTTAGCGTCACTGCGCTACCGTAGTAACGTCTTAAAGGCTGACCGTATTCTGTACTTTATCGATGCCCGCCAATCACTTCATATGAAACAGGTTTTCACCCTGGCGAAAAAAGCCGGATTCGTTTCAAAAGACATCATCCTAGAGCATCACGCCTTTGGCACAATGATGGGCAAAGATGGAAAACCATTTAAAACCCGTAGTGGCGGTACCGTTAAACTAACGGATCTACTTCAGGAGTCCGTTGAGCGAGCCAATATTCTTGTCAAAGAAAAAAACCCTGATGCCAGCACTGACGAAATAACTGAAATTGCCCGAAAAGTTGGGATTGGTGCCGTCAAATACGCGGATCTTAGTAAAACAAGAACCAATGATTACATTTTTGACTGGGATTCAATGTTAAGTTTCGAAGGTAATACTGCACCCTACCTTCAGTATGCCTACACACGTATTCGGAGCATATTTCGCAAGGCTGGCATCGACGCCAGCCAAATTAATTCACATATCGAGATCACAGAATCACAAGAGAAGCTACTCGTACTGAAACTTCTTCAATTTGCGGAAATACTCCAGCAGGTAGCAGAGGATGCATATCCTCACATTCTCTGCAATTACCTCTACGACCTGGCCAGCGCGTACATGGTTTTTTATGAGCACTGCCCTGTCCTTAAAGAGGGAATTCCGCCCCATATTCGTGATAGTCGCTTGGCTGTTTGCCAGCTTACCTCTCTAATCATGGCACAGGGGCTAGAGCTACTCGGTATTGAAGTGATGGAGCAAATGTAGGGTTAACTAAAAAGCCATTTTTTTCTAACGATTGGTTCTAAAAAAACTGCTTGGTACGCTTTGACAAAATTCACCTGCGAACTAAGATTAATAGATGGTTAAGAATGCTAGCAACGCCCTGACTGAACATAACTCGTCTAACTATTATTCAGGAACTGATTTCTGGATTAAGCTAAAGCACTCGGCAAAAATTGCGGGATATGAACTCGTTGAGAAAAGCCTTTGGCTTTACTATGCCGCCAGACATCCAGACACCCCCCCTTGGGCAAAGGCAGTTGTCTATAGTGCCCTCGCCTACTTCATTCTCCCCACGGATGCTATTCCAGACTTTATTCCGGTGAGCGGGTACACTGACGACCTGGCAGCCATTGCTGCTGCCGTCACGACCATTAGTAGTTATATCAATAGCGACGTTAAAGACAAGGGCAAGCAAAAACTGGCTCACTGGTTTGGTTGAAAGCCAGGTTAACCAATCAAATGCTACCAGGGCTATTGTTTGCCCATACATCTGTTTGTTTTAGCCTTCTTCTCTATCGTCACATCAATGTGTTAATACGTATTGCCTGATCAATTCATCAAACTCCTCGACAGGCATCAACTTTTTCTTCGTAAGAACCTCACGGATAGTCAGGTCATGTTGTAGCGCATAGCTGGCGACTTCTGCCGCTTTGTCATAACCAAGGCGTGGCACTAAAGCGGTCACAATCATCAGGGACCTTTCCAGATTTCTTGCTAATTGGGGACGATTGCAATCAAGGCCTTTGATGCAGTGTTTTTCAAAATAAACAGCTCCTTCTGCAAGTAACCGAATAGATGCCAGGATGTTATTGATAATAATGGGCTTAAACAGGTTTAGCTGAAGGTGGCCCTGAGAGGCGGCAATGGCAACGGTCGAGTCATTGCCCATAACTTCCGCCGCTATCATTGTCAGAGCTTCTATTTGAGTGGGGTTAACCTTGCCAGGCATGATTGAGCTACCAGGCTCGTTGGCCGGCAATATCACTTCGGCTAAACCAGCTCTGGGACCACTGGCCAGCATTCTCAGGTTACTGCCAATAATCAGAAAATCAGATGCGACTTGGCGCAACGCGCTACTCACACTGAGCAAGGTATTATGCGTAGATAACGCCGTGAATTTATTGCGGGCAGAGGTTAAAGGAAAGCAACTAAGTGCACTGAGATGCTTAATAACAGCCTCTTCCCACCCCTCGCGGGTATTCAAGCCCGTGCCCACAGCCGTACCACCGATAGCTAGTTTGTAAAGGTTCGGCTTCACCAGTTCGAGTTGCTGCAGCCCGAAATCAATCTGATCAACATACCCTGAAAACTCCTGCCCCAAGGTAACCGGAGCAGCATCCATCATGTGAGTCCGGCCCACTTTCCACAGGTCTCCAAAGTCCTTTGATTTTTCTTCCAGCCTATCCCGTAGACTCGCCAACGCCGGGGTCAGCTTCTGCTCAAGCTCAGATAGCGTGGCGAGATGCATCGCAGTGGGAAATACATCATTGGATGACTGAGACATATTCACATGGTCATTGGGGTGCACCGGTGACTTTTTCCCCAATGGATGGCCAGTTAGTTGGTTGGCTCGGTTTGCTATTACCTCATTCATATTCATGTTTGTCTGCGTGCCACTGCCACTTTGCCACACAGCAAGAGGAAACTGATCGCGATGCTGACCATCCAGTATTTCATCACAGGCCTGGATAATTGACTGGCCAAGGGCTACATCCAGACCACCCAATTCAGTATTAGCCAGAGCAGCGGCTTTTTTTACCAAGGCTAAAGCTTGGATCATAGCCTCTGGCATGGGATAACCTAGATGAGGAAAGTTTTCACTGGCCCTTTGGGTCTGGGCACCCCAAAGGGCACGAGAAGGCACATTTACGTTACCTAGAGAATCCTTTTCAATTCTGTGCGACATAACAACCACCTGTTTACTGAGCTAACCATCTCTTTCCTGATGCCCCCAATGTAGAAGTTTGACGATGATTAATCTCAATACTGTTAGAACTACTACTCTATGAGCATATGCCTATATTTCACAGCTAACCAGCTTGTTTCTAGTGATTATTTTTCCTGATTAGAGAAACGCCAATGGCCACTTTCATCTTGCCACTGTTTAATTGTTTTCATATCAGCAGGAGGTTCGATGCTGTTGAGTGGGGGCATTTCAGAAAGTCGCCTTAAATCAGAGGAGCCGCCATTGCCTTCATTAAAAATAGAGCCCCGGTAAAGTGTGTTAGGAGAGATTGGAAATGACCCTGTTCTCAGATAAAAAAGATAGCTACCAATAAATACGACCAGTGCCAGAATTAGCAAACTGCGACAAACACGCATCAATATCATCAGAGACTCCCTATTTAGTATTTCACTTCCGCTGTAATCTAGCTAACCATTCAGGCGAGCCAGTTCTGCATCGTAACATTTGGCCATCGGTCGATCGAAACAACAAAAAATTACTCGCTCCATCGCCCCAGTTTCTTGAAGTTCTTGAAGTTCTTGAAGAGCGCGATTCACTTCGGTCACGGCAATCGCTACAGCCTTATCCATTGGAAAACCATAAACACCACAACTGATTGCCGGAAAGGCAAGACTCCTTACCTTCAACTCTCCGGCCAATTTCATAACGTTACGATAGCAACTGGCCAGTAAATTCATCTCATTATGAGAGCCGCCCTGCCAAATAGGTCCTACGGCATGAAAAATATATTTTACTGGCAGATTAAATCCCTCCGTCACCTTTACCTGACCTGTAGGACAGCCGCCGAGCTTACCGCAGGCCTCTTGTAGGCGTTCGTAGCCTGCGGCCCGGTGAATAGCCCCATCGACACCACCGCCACCCGCCAGGCCACTGTTGGCGGCATTGACGATGGCATCGACCGAGAGTTGGGTAATGTCTCCCAACATCACCTCTAATGAGCATGGCAAGGTTAGGCGGCCTCCCCCTTGATGTGTACATCCCGCTGAGGAAATGGAATGGTAATACCCTCGCGATCAAAGGCTAACTTAAGCCCCTCCATGGTTCCAAAATAAACATTCCAGTAACGCTCCGAAGTGCACCAAGGGCGAACTAAAATGTTAATCGCGCTATCCGCGTGTGCGCTGACAAAAATATCGGGAGCAGGCTCTTTTAGAATATTCTGATCAGCCTCCAAGACATCACGAATCAACTGTTTGGCTTTTAAGATATCGTCTTCATAACTAATACTAAATGTCATATCTACACGTCGCGTTGGCTCAGAAAAAATGTTTTTCAGACAGCCATTGGACAAAATACCATTAGGTATAATGATCACTTCGTTATCACGCGTTTTCAGCCTGGTATTAAAAATTTGAATTTCTTGAACCACGCCGCGATACCCTTGGGCTTCAATTTCATCATTCACCTTGAACGGCTTGAAGAACAAAATCAGAATACCTCCTGCAAAATTGGCCAGACTTCCCTGCAGCGCAAGTCCTACAGCTAGACCTGCAGCACCCAAAAGCGCAATCAATGACGCCGTTTCTACGCCGACCATAGAAGCAACGATAACCAGCAATATACCTTTGAACAGTATATTGGCCATATTATGGAGAAATTTTGTCAGGGTTGGCTCGGCTTGATTTCGGGCAAGGGCTCTATCCATCAAATCTAATACCCGAGATACTACCCACCAACCGCCCACCAAGACCACGATCGCCAATGCCAGCTTTGCCCCATAGGTCATTAATAATTCCACAACCGTATCCATATATTCTTGTTTATTTTCCATACAGCCTTCCCCCCAATACTTTACTTGCAACAATTTATATTACTGATTATTACTCAAGCTGTTCTGAACGACATCGAAATTTTCAGCCACTTTTAACTCTGGTGCGCCTGTCATCAAACTGCCAATCAAAACTGCCAGCGTAGATAAGAAAAAACCCGGGACAAGCTCGTATAAGTCGAACCAGCCACCCTCTAATTGCTTCCAAATGATAACGGTTAATCCACCCGTTAGCACACCGGCCAAAGCACCCTGCCAATTCATTCGCCGCCAATACAAACTCATCAACGTAACGGGCCCAAGCGCTGCCCCAAGGCCTCCCCAAGCATAGGCCACAACGTCTAATACCTTGCTGTTTTGATCCATCGCAATCGCCAAAGCGACCAAAGCAAGAAGAGCGACAGAGCATCGACCCATTGTTACACGCTGTTGATCGGTCAACGATTTTCCCCTGACAATAGGATAAAGATCTTCGGCTAATGTAGATGAACTCACCAATAGTTGAGAGTCTACCGTGCTCATAATTGCCGCCAAAATTGCGGCAAGTAAAAAACCCGCCACAACCGGATGGAAAATCACGCCAACAAGCACCATAAATACTTTTTCTGAATCCTCCATAGGAGCTTGAAGATAAGCCACACCGGACAAGCCAACCATGATTGATGCGAAATAAACCAAAATTGACCAGCCTACACCAATGCTTGCTGCGGTTCTGACCATTGCTGGTGATTTAACCGCTTTAAAACGCGCCAAGATATGAGGCTGTCCAAAATAAGCCAAGCCCCAGCCCAAAAGGCTAGCAATCGCAATAAATGTTAGTGGCTGGCCATTGCGATCCGTCATCCATGATAATAATTCAGGGTTTGAGTTCTCTACGTTAGAGAAGAAGCTTTGAGGATCTACAATGGAGTACGCAGCCATAATCGGCACAAGCACCAGAGCTAAGGTCATCAGCAAGGCCTGAAAGACATCTGTCCAGGACACGGCTAGAAACCCGCCAAATATCGTGTAGGCAATAATCACAGAGCCACCGATAATCACCGCAGTGTGATAACCCAACCCAAATACAGTCACGAATAATTTCCCGGCACCAATAAGGCCAGAACCCACATAGAACAAAAAGAACAACAGGATAAATACTGAAGACACAATTCTAAGCCAAGGGCCAGGTGCGCAAAATCGGCGTTGAAAGTAGCTGGGAATAGTCACTGCATCATCTAGATGATAGGTATATATACGCAACCGCTTGGCTGATAACCACCAATTAAGAGCAACGCCAATACAAAGCCCAAGAGCAATCCAGCCGGCCTCCACGCCAGACAAGTAGGCGTAGCCAGGTAACCCTAATAGTACCCAGCCACTCATATCAGATGCACCAGCACTCAGAGCTGTCACTACAGGAGAGAGGTTGCGACCTCCAAGAAAGTAATCGGCAGCGGTGTTTGTACTGCGCCAGGCCAAATAACCAATACCCATTACCACAACAAGATAAACCAGAAAAGTAAGGGTGATAGGCAAACTTAACTCAACCAACTGCCCGCTCTCTTTCGTCTAGTGATGAAACATTATTATGCAGGTTCTTATCATTCACGCCAGATCATTCGAGCACAGAACTGATCATAAAACGTACAGAGACAATTAAAAATACAATTAAGTTATATATTTTTTCTAATTTTTAGTTGAATTTACATACATAACCTGTTAAAAAATAAACAAAATAATAATCAAAGGGAAGCACCCTAACAATAATCGGGAGTTAAACCATGATCTTTACCGCGAACGATCTCCGTCATTTGGTTATTCGGGACACTCTAAAATATCTGAATGACTGGTCTATGGCCGCTGAAAATCTTTTGCTTGGCACGGCAGCGCAAGAATCTGGGTTGGGTGGCTGGCACGAGGGACGGCGGGTCGGTCTATACCATATCACTCCGGCCATGCACCGGGCTGTCTGGGACAAGTACCTTATCAACAACCCACCACTGGCAAGTGAAATTCGAGGCATGGCTGGTCAACACAGCTTTCTGAAGTCTCCTCACGGTGAACTCATCACCAACCTGAAATATGCAACGGCAATAGCATGGATGGTTTACCGTCGTTCTGGGCAGAAATTACCGGCGGCAAATAATTTGGTAGAACTGGGGAAATTCTGGCATCGCCACTTTCACCCTAAAGCTCAGGGTACCGTAGCTGACTTTGTCAGCAACTATCGACTACTGGTACGAGACCGTGACCAAGTTGCTGCATGACATTCTAAAATAGATGTTGTGAAGCCTAATAAAATAACAGGCTTTCTACAGAAATTTTCTGCTATTTTTTCTTTTTTACATGCTTCATCAATCGGCGTTTTTTAGTCACCTGACGTGCTGTAAGTTTATTCTTTTTACCGGCAAATGGATTTTCAGTGGAGCGATATTCTATCTTGATCGGTGTTCCATGAAGGTCCAGCACCTTGCGGAAGGTTTTTTCAAGGTAGCGCGTATAGTGGCTAGGAATCTCTTCGGTTTGATTTCCATGAATCACGATAATCGGCGGGTTCTTCCCCCCTGCGTGGGCGTAACGCAGTTTAATTCGACGCCCCCTCACCATGGGGGGCTGATGCTCTATAACGGCGTCCTGCAAAATAGTCGTCAGCCTATTAGTTCCCAGCTTGTCCGTAGCCGCAGAGTAGGCTTTTTCAATAGATTCATACAGGTGACCAACACCGGTGCCGTGCAATGCTGAAATAAAATGAATATCGGCAAAGTCCACAAATCGAAGACGCCTCTTCAATTCAACTTTCACCCAATCCTTTGCATCCGTTTCCAGACCGTCCCATTTATTAATCGCTACGACAAGGGCCCTTCCGGCCTCGATAGCACTACCCATCAGGTGCATATCTTGATCGACCAGCCCCTCATGAGCATCTATTAACAACACAACTACATTAGCGTCATCTACTGACTGCAAGGTTTTAACAATTGAAAACTTTTCAACACTGAGCTTTACATTTTTACGACGACGAATGCCCGCCGTATCAATCAAGGTGTATTTTTTACCCTCTCGCTCATAGTCGATGTAGATACTATCTCTCGTGGTACCCGGCATATCAAAGACGACAACCCGATCCTCACCCAACATCCTGTTAACCAGCGTAGATTTACCGACATTGGGCCGGCCAACTACCGCTATTTTGATACCCCGCTCACCCTCTTTCTCAACGAACCCAGGTTCAATTTCGGGAAAAGGTTCTAGCACCGACTCCATTAAAGACTTCACACCGCGACCGTGTGTTGCCGTAATGGGGTAGACATTCTCAAGGCCAAGTTCAAAAAACTCGGCCGTAGCAATATCCGGGTTAACGCCATCTATTTTATTGGCGACCAGATAAACTTTCCGCTCCTTCTCACGAAGGTAAGTGGCTAATTGCCGATCCGTTGGCGTCAAACCATCGCGGCTATCCACCACAAAAAGTACTGCATCCGCTTCATCAATAGCCAGCATGGACTGCTCAGCCATAGCGTCATCAATACCCTCTTCCTCTCCAGTGATTCCACCTGTGTCAATCAACATGAAACGCCGTCCCAGCATCTCACCTTCACCGTATTTACGGTCTCGAGTAAGTCCGGGATAGTTAGCAACCAACGCGTCCCTCGATTTTGTTAATCGATTAAACAGTGTTGATTTGCCTACATTAGGGCGCCCTACAAGGGCAATAACCGGGATCATTTATTCAACTCAACAATTTAGAAAACACATTAGTAACATAATAACTAAAAAACCATTATCGGTAAGACTCGGCACAGAACAGCTCATCGCCTTGGCAAGCTGACACTTTGAACAAAAAGCATTGTCACGCATTCAACAAGTTAGCTTTACCCGACAAAAAATCAGGGTCAAAAACAGAAATGCCGCCTACTAATGTGAGAGGCGGCATTCTACACGAAAGTACTCCGTACTTATTCAAATTTATAAGCGCTGATACTGCCACCATTGCCCAGCACGTAAAGCACCTGACCATCGCTAATCATCGGTGCCGAAAGGCCGCTACCACTTACCTGAGTCCGCCCGACAAAACGTCCGTCCGTCTGAGACAATACGTGTAAAAAGCCTTGAGCATCACCAATAACAACATAGCCTCCAGCTACTGAAGGGCCGTTTAATTTACGGTACATCAGTTGATCATTTGTCCAAAGCACTTGCCCACTACTGGCGCGCATGGCCTTAACTTTATCATCTGTCTCAGCCACATAAACCTGTTCCAAACCATAGGCTGGCCCATGGTTACTAGAGCTGTCCTGATACCACAGACCTCGTCCCGTTCCACGGCTCATGGCACCGATGCGTCCTTGGTTGCTCACCGCATAAATTACGTCATTGACCAGTAATGGCTGGCCATCAATGTCTACCAACCGCTCTAATTCAGTTCGACCCTGAGGGATCGCTACCCGGTTATCCCAAACCATCGTCCCGGAATCTGCTGCCAACGCATAAACTTTACCATTGGCAAAGCCGACAATAACGGTATTACCCACAATGACAGGTGGACTGGTTCCTCTAAGGGTAAGAACAGGTACATCCAGCTCAAATTGCCAGCGTTTCTCACCGTCAATTGCATTTAGACCAACAACCTTACCGTCCTGAGTCTGTACAACAACTATTCTATCGTTGGTCGCTGGGGCCGCGAGCACTTCACTCGAAACTCGAGAAACCCATCGTTGCTCACCGGTTTGAATATCCAGAGCATAAACATCTCCCTCCAGACCGCCCACCAAAATGAGTTCTTCACCAACGCCGACACCTCCGCCTAACGGAGTGCCTAATTCAACCTTCCAAAGACTGTCCCCACTGTTTGTATCCAGTGCAACGACAACACCCTGGCTATCCGCAGCATAAACCACGCCGCTGGCAAGTGCGGGCCTTAGACCGCCACCAACTGACTGATAGTCACCCAGCACACTTTTAGACCAAAGTTTGGTGATCTGTACTTCCTGAGCAAAATCTACTAACTCGGCAGGTTTAATGCCTTCTGATTCAGGACTAGAGGACATAATGTCATCTACTTTTGACGCTAGCCCGGTGCAGCCTGACAACAAAACAGAAGCAAACAACCAAGACAATCGTTTCATCAGGCACCCTCCTCGCTAGCTTCTTGACGCTCTTCGGCCAAGCGCGACTCAGGCGCAACCTGATTCAATTTGAGTTCCAGTATGGGACGAAGCCGCTCATCTGCCACCGTCATATTCTCTAGCGCGAGCTGATAAGATTCATAGGCTGCGGCGGTATCACCTTTCATTAGGTAAAAATCGCCTTTTGCATCGGCATAGGCAGAACTGAAGCTTTGAAGATCCGTCTCTTTATTAAGCATCGAAATAGCCAAATCCAGATTTCCACGAGCGGCTTCAACCCGAGCTAACCGTAGTGTTGTAATCAATGACAGTCCTTCATCGGCATTTTCTGCAGCCCATTTCAGCTGTTCTGCAGCGGCATCCAAATCATTTTTTTCAACGGCAAGTTTAGCCAGCAATAAAGCGGCATATCGGGCATATTGGCTATCGCTATGCTCGGTTTTCAAGCTCTCAGCCGACGCTACGATAATTGCCTGTTGTTGCGAACTAGGGTACTTACCTGGCTCAACGTCAGCGGCCACCATCATTTTCTGATAGAGCGAAGATGCCGCTTCAGCTTGCTCCTTTTGATGGTCTTTCCAGAAATCCCATCCAAAATAACCACCGGCAACAAACACAATTGCCACGATGGTGAAAATTCCGTTTTCTTTCCACCAACGCTTGAAGCTCTCTAGTTGTTCCTCATCGCTGAGATGTTCTGCCACGGTTAACTCCCGTTGTTTTCAAGTATTTGATTGTTTAGTAAGACCACTGCATCGGCAATTGCCATTGTCTGCTGAGGTTGCTCCGCTCGCAGAAACTTTACCGATACCTCACCGTTTGCAGCTTCATTTTCACCAAGAATTAAAGCGACCACTGCGTTACTTTTATCTGCCTTTTTCATCTGACTCTTGAAACTGCCGCCACCACAGTGACTCTGCAACCTCAACCCAGGGCATTCACTACGTAACGTCTCTCCAAGCACCAGAGCTTGTGCCTGTACATCTCCAGCTGCAACGAGGTAGACGTCCACTTGCCGGGCGATACTATCCGGCACCACACCTGCTGCGTCAAGCAGCAATACCAAGCGCTCAATGCCCATAGCAAAACCCACAGCTGGCGTACTCTTACCACCCAGCTGCTCTACTAGACCATCATAACGGCCACCGGCACAGACTGTGCCCTGAGCACCGAGGGAATCGGTCACCCATTCGAAAACTGTCTTACCATAGTAATCCAGTCCACGTACCAGTCTTGGGTTTATTTGGTAGGGAACCCCGACAGCGTCAAGTAAGCCACAAAGCTGTTGAAAATGTAGCTGAGATGCCTCATCTAGAAAATCGCTCAAATCTGGGGCATCGTTCAACAACAATTGTGTTTCCGGATTTTTGCTGTCGAGAATACGCATCGGATTAGTTTGAAGTCTACGCTGACTATCTTCGTCTAACTGATCCTTTCGCTGACTCAGGTAATCAACCAGCGCATCGCGATAACACCCGCGTGACGCCATGGTACCGAGCGAGTTTAGCTGAAGAGTAACCACCTCGCTTAGGCCCAGCTGCTGCCACAATCGCCAGGTCATCGTTATCAGTTCTGCATCAATATCAGGTCCATCCAGGCCAAACACCTCGACACCTATCTGATGGAACTGACGAAGGCGACCCTTTTGGGGTCTCTCGTAACGAAACATAGGCCCTTGATACCAGAGACGCTGTACCTGATTGTGAATCAGACTGTTCTGTTCACAGGCTCTCACGCAACCAGCTGTACCCTCTGGACGAAGCGTAACACTCTCACCATTTCTATCATCAAAAGTGTACATCTCCTTTTCCACAATATCGGTCACTTCACCTATTGAACGCTTAAATAGCTCAGTAGGCTCGAGTACAGGGAACCTGATTTCTCGATAACTGTATTGGGACAATAGTTGTGCAACCTGGGATTCTAGATATTGCCAACGGGGGGAGTCCTCGGGAAGCAAATCGTTCATGCCCCGAATAGATTGAATTTTTTTCATTAAGATTTCGCTATTATATTTTCTTCTTGCTCGGCTTTTTTGCTCGCTTTGGAACGAATCAAGTGTTCCAACTCGTCAACCAGATTGTCCTGAGACAGTTTTTGACTTGGCTCCCCATCTATATAGATGAGGTTATTAGGGGTACCCCCCGTCAAGCCAATATCAACCTCTTTTGCCTCGCCTGGGCCATTAACAATACAGCCGATCACAGCAACATCCATGGGCACTGTTATATCTTCCAAACGGGTTTCTAGCTCATTCATCGTGCTAATGACATCAAAATTTTGTCGGGAGCAACTCGGACAAGCAATAAAGTTTATCCCCTTGCTTCGAAGCTTCAGACTTTTAAGCATGTCCCAGCCGACCTTCACTTCCTCAACTGGGTCTGCGGCAAGTGAAACTCGGATGGTATCGCCAATGCCATCCATCAGAAGCAAGCCCAGTCCGATTGATGACTTTACAGTCCCTCCCCGCAAGCCCCCAGCTTCGGTAATCCCCAAGTGCAATGGATTATCAATCAACGTTGAGATTTTCCGGTAGGCTGAGACCGCCATAAAGATATCAGAGGCTTTTAAACTCAACTTGAAGTTATCAAAGTTAAGGCGATCCAATATTTCCACGTGGCGCATTGCCGATTCAACCAAGGCATCTGGCGTTGGCTCACCATATTTCTTTTGAAGATCCTTTTCGAGAGAGCCGGCATTCACACCGATACGAATTGGGATGTTGAGGTCACGGGCCTTGTCTACAACTGCCTTAATTCTTTTTTCACGACCTATATTGCCAGGGTTAATACGTAAACAATCCACACCTAAATCGGCCACACGCAAGGCAATACGGTAGTCGAAATGTATGTCCGCCACCAAGGGAACCTGTACTCGCTTGCGAATGGCACCAAAAGCTTCGGCAGCATCCATAGAGGGAACGGAAACACGGACAATATCAGCACCAGCGCCAGCAATGCGGTTGATTTGTGAAACTGTTGCCTCGACATCGGTGGTTTCAGTATTTGTCATACTTTGCACAGTGATCGGCGCATCACCACCTACCGCAACATCACCAACCATTATTTGTCGTGACTTCCTCCGAGTAATCGGCGATTCAGAATGCATTAAACGCTGTACCTCAAAATCTCATTTTTCAACATATATTCTCCGGCATCCCCGCTAGAACCTGTTTCACTCTCATCTATTTTTTAGATTAAGAGTTCATTCAATCCACATTACCTACTTTAAAAGTGGCAGTATTGTCTTTAGCAATGGGAAACACCGTTACGGGCTGACCAGCATAACTAAGCTCTATACCCGGCGCATAACCCAAAACCAAACTAAACGGTGCCACGCCTTCAAGCTCAATCGTTGAACCCGTTGGTTTCAAGTCGGCGACCAAGAGATCGCCATTGGCATCCTGGACTTCAACCCAACTTTGTTGGAGCACCTTAATTTGTAACACTTGGGTCTCGACGTCAGAAACAACCTTATTACCCCGGTTTACATCACGCTCAATTACCGGTTCATCGGACTGGGGTTCAATAGCCAATGGCGGGGTCAAACTTAGGCCCTTTTGTTGTGGTAGTAGCGACGGCTCGGACTGTCTCATATCGAACAAGCCTAGTTCGATACCACTGCTAGGCCTGACAACCCAAAATAATAAACACGCCAGCAATATCAATAGAACCGGAACGATCAACTTGTACTTTTTAATTTTACTCTGTGGCTGACCAAGCAATCGAATGGACGGCTCCCCTTGGCTGACACCCTGAGCTCTCATATGAACTTCTAAGCTACTTAATATTTCAGTGTTAGAAATCCCTAGGATTGAACAGTAGCGTTTTATATAGCCTTTTACATAAAGAGGTGAAGGCAGTCGATCATAGTCGTCCTTCTCTAGCGCAGTAAAAACTCGAGGACTCACCCCGAGAAGAAGTACAACCTCCTCAGCTGCAATACCCTTTTCTCTTCGGGCTCGACGAAGTAATTCCCCTGGTGGAACTGGGTCTGCTTGGTCTGAAACTATTTCATCTTTATTATTTTTCTTGCTCATTTTTAAGCCAGCTTTGATATTCCTGATTTTCTCGGGAATTAGGGAACATATTCCTTAAGGCCAACCCCTGGCTAGCTTCAGCATCCTGATTTCCAATATTATGTTCCAACCTTACGCCCAACCAAAGCCCTCGTGGGCTGGGGGCATTCTTGGTATCGTTATATTTACTTAGCAGCTGCCTTGCCCGCGGGTAGTCTTTCTTCTTGAATGACAATTCAGCTAACTCAAGATACGCAAAGGATAACGTAGGGTTCAAAACTGCCGCCCGGGTGAAAGCATTTTCAGCCTCCGGTAACTTATCCAGCTTCAAAGCTGCAACACCAGTCTTATAAAATAGCTCGGCACGTTTGGGATACCCAAGATCCTCAGTTCCAAGAGAAAACTGCTGATAGGCCTCTTCATAGCGATTCAAGCGCATAAGAAAGAGGCCATAGTTGTTCCGACCACGGGTAAATTTCGGGTCATAGCTGAGTGCTTTTTTATAATGTGCCTCAGCCTCTTCATATTCCATTTCACGTTGGAACAACAACGCCCATACATCGTGAAGCTCGGGAGAACGGCTGTCCAATGCCATCGCTTTGTTCAAATTATCTCTAGCACGTTCGTGGTCACCTTTAGACATGTAACCCAAGGCCAATTGCAAACGGTTTTGCACAACCTTATCCATATCTACCGGCTGCTTGTTTTGCGTTGTAGTCGTTGTACAACCGACCATAAGCAATGTCGCGAGAACCCAAAGAGCCAACCAGGGTACTGATAGAAGCTTCACTTTTCTCACCACACTTTTATACATCACAATTCTCAGTTCACAAATTTAACGGGTTGTTCCATATCCCGACGCTGATATCTTTCACTCCGACGTGTTTTGTCATTCACAGTGCCGGCTAACTGACCACAAGCCGCAGCAATATCATCGCCTCTGGTTGTCCTTATCGTCGTTGTATGCCCCGCATTATGCAGGATATCTCTAAACCTGTTTAACGTGTTGTTGGACACTCGTTTATAATCCGAACCGGTGAATGGATTAAACGGTATCAGGTTAATCTTACAGGGGATATCACTCAACAGCTCGGCTAATTCGTGTGCATGCTCATTGCGATCATTAACATGGTCTATCAGCGTATACTCTACGGTAATTTTGCGACGATTATCGGGCATCTTATCCAAATAACGCTGCGCCGACTCAAGCAACATCGCGATGGGATATTTTTTATTGATCGGCACCAATTCGTTCCGCAACTGATCATTTGGCGCATGAAGAGAAATAGCCAAGGACACATCGCTTACATCGCCTAGGCGATCCAACATAGGGACGACACCCGAAGTGCTCAATGTCACCCGACGCTTCGATAGTCCATAAGCACTGTCGTGAAGCATGATCCCCATCGCATCGACGACATTATCAAAATTCAATAACGGCTCACCCATTCCCATGAGAACCACGTTACTAACAACCCTATCGGCTTTCGGTCCAAGCGAGCCAAAGGATTTGGCTGCAATCCACAACTGACCAATAATTTCAGATGCTGTCAAATCCCGGTTGAAGCCCTGTTTGCCTGTGGCACAAAAACTACAATCTAGAGAACAACCAATTTGTGATGAAATACAGAGCGTTCCTCTATCCTTCTCCGGGATAAAAACCGTCTCGATACAGCTTCCACCTTCAACCCGAATCAACCACTTACTGGTTCCATCCGCAGAATCCTGTTGGCTGACGACCTCTGGCGCGGTGATTTCAGCGACTTCTTTTAAGCGCTCACGCAATCCCTTTGACAGATTAGTCATCTGATCAAAGTCATCCACACCCATCTGGTGAATCCACTTTAAAACCTGCGTAGCACGAAATGGTTTTTCGCCAATACTGGAAAAAAAATGGTTAAGCTTTTCAGCAGAAAGCCCCAGAAGATTAACTTTAGTCTTCTGGGGCTCTGTAGCTAGAGAGTTTTCAGCGCTGATTGCGCTCATAAAACATTCCACATAATCAAATACTTACTTAGCGAGGGCAGATTTCATCATTATTGAAGAAGTAAGCTATTTCACGCTCTGCAGACGCCGCAGAATCTGAACCATGAACAGCATTAGCATCGATTGATTCAGCAAAATCAGCTCGAATAGTCCCTGCGTCTGCTTCCTTAGGGTTGGTTGCCCCCATCAAATCACGATTTTTAGCAATGGCATTTTCACCTTCCAGTACTTGAATGACAACAGGGCCAGATGTCATAAAGCCAACAAGATCACCATAAAAAGGACGTTCTTTATGCTCAGCGTAGAATCCGCCTGCTTTTTCTTCAGAGAGGTGCTGCATTTTTGAAGCAACGATTTTCAAGCCAGCATCTTCAAAACGGTCGTAGATTTTGCCAATAACATTCTTAGCAACTGCATCGGGCTTGATAATAGAAAGGGTTCGTTCAATAGCCATTAAGGGTCTCCAAGTGAAGGTATGAGGAACATAGTGAGACGACACCGCATGACGGCCCGACACCACTGATCAAAGGGACGGGGATTTTACTCCCGAATACAAAGGGTTACAAGGAATAGCATGCTCTCAATTCTGGCTTAAAATACAACTTATGCAGCCAGCAATTTGGTAAAACGGTCACAGGGTACTGGCATGCTAAAGTGAGCACCCTGGTAGGAGTGACAACCGAGCTCCTTAAGAATCTCAAGCGCTTCACGATTCTCAACACCTTCAGCTGTGACTTTTAATCCATACTGCTTTGAAACGGCCATAATGGCCTCCACCACACCTCGACTCTCCGGATCCCGGTGGATATTGCGGATAAACTCACGATCTATTTTAAGGTGATCAAATGGCAATCGCTTCAGGTAAATCATCGAAGAGTAGCCTATACCAAAGTCATCAATTGAGAACATAGAACCCAAAGACTTTATTGACTCCATTTTCTTAATTGCTTCGTCAACATCTTCAATAACGAGGCTTTCAGTCACCTCAAAGTTGAGAAATTTGGGGTCAATATCATAGCTACTCATACTATGCTGGACAATTTCCAGCAATTGAGGATCACGGAACTGACGAGGACTAATATTAACACTGAGCCTCATATGGTCATCCCAGATGCCCAAATCAAGAAAGTTCCGGACGTACTCACAGGCAGTGCGAATAACCCAACGCCCCACATCGACAATCAGCCCCGAAGATTCAAGTACGGGAATAAACTCGGAGGGCATATTGGTTACCTTGTCGGCATTCATCCAACGCAATAGTGCTTCCCCACCCATCAGCTTACCGGTTTCCACACAAATCTGAGGCTGCACGTAGAGAACAAACTCATGGTTGTCCATGGCCTTTCTCAACCGGGTATTCATACCTATCTGACGCTGTGCTTTTTCTGTAATGCATGGGTCAAAAAAGGCAATACTATTACGACCTTTACGTTTGGCCTCATACATGGCTGTATCTGCAAACTGAAGTACTCTATCTGCCGTAATATCCGGGTCTGTCAGCAAAGCAATACCTATGCTGGCAGTTAAAATCACTTCATGGCCATCGAGGAAAAGAGGGGTTGCGACAATCTCTCCAACTTTCTCTGCCACTGCCTGGGCATCCCAAGCCGCCTGAGAGATACTTTCGGACAACTCAGGAATAAATAAAACGAATTCATCGCCGCTCATACGAGCCAACATATTTTCACCGGTGACCATTCCCGCAACGGCCCGACCAACTTTCATGATCACCTGATCTCCAACAGCATGCCCCCAGGAATCATTGATATCTTTGAAGTGATCCAAATCTATCATCATCACGGTGCCACACACAGATTGATTCTGATGCTCCTCCAAAAAGGTGCTTATGGTCTGAATCAGCATCTGGCGATTAGGAAGGTTAGTCAAACTATCAAAGTAGTGATCACGAGTGGCTTTTTTCCATGGCTGACGGTTATCAGTTTCAACAACCTGCTCCGTCAATACAGGAAGGTCGACCTCTTCACTATTAAGAACAAGGTCTCCGGCTAGGGGGCTGGGACTTCCGGCGTCGCCCGAGAAAGGGTCTATACGAGATTGGATACTTTGAGGTTCTGCCGTGAGGTCGGCCACGGAAAGCGGCTCACCTACCAGCACTGACTCAGGTATGGATGAAGGAGCTTGCGGGTCCTCCAGATTTTTTTCATTTGCGTTTAGCAAGTCTGAGTCGCTAGCATCCTGCTGATTAAGCATGACGACCAGATCTTTGCCATCCTCATCGACATAGACGATATTTAACACGACTTGGCAGGAACCACTGGCCGATGGACACTGCCATACGGCTTCCTGAACTCGATGTCTGAGTGCTTTTTTCAGTTGCAGCTTAAGATCCACCAAAGCGGTGGACTCTTCGCCAGTAATAGAATCGAGGGAGGCACCAACAAGCTGCTTAAGCTCGCATCCGAGTAGATCAAGGGCTTTTTGGTTGGCGTCGACACAGACGCCGTAAGCAAAGAAAAGAGTGCCGTAGGGGACTGATTCCGCCAATACTTTATAAAGCTCTTCTTTAGAGCTCATTAACACCCCTCAATCCATCGTTGTCGCTTGATTGCTATTCTAATCGAGTTCCTCTATCCATGCCATCTGGATTGCCTCGAGAATTTTTTCGCCACAACGGTTGGGATCATCATCAAAATCGTCAAGGCTCATTACCCAGTTACGAAGATCAACGAAATTGACATAGTGCGGATCCACATCTCCATGAGTCTCTGACAGCTCAATCGCGATATCTTGTACATCTGTCCACCTAAGCGACATCCTTTTAGCCTCCTAATGCTTCTCAGACACCATATTTATTGTATATTTAGGTATCTCTACCACTAAATCTTCATCTTGAACAACAGCCTGACAACTAAGCCTGGAATCAGGGTCGACCCCCCACGCTTTGTCCAGATAATCTTCCTCGAGCTCGTCTGCCTCCTCAAGTGAGTCAAACCCCTCTCGAATATACACATGACATGTAGTGCAGGCGCAGGACATTTCACAGGCGTGCTCAATCTCAATATCATTTGCAAGTGCTACCTCACAAATACTTTGCCCACTCTCCACCTCAATGGCAGCGCCTTCTGGACAAAACTCTTCATTGGGCAAAAAAATTATTTTGGGCATCTCACACGTCCTTTTCCACTTCGTCAAGACTATGCCCTGCCAGTGCTCTCTGAATACTGGCGTTCATTCTCCGAGCCGCAAACTCTTCGCTGGTCTTCGCAACCATTTCAATATGGCGAGCAATTTCGCGGTGGTTCTCACTATGGCGAACCTCATCCAAGTCTTTTAAGGCCACTTCAAGACAGTGGAACTCGTTATCATTAAGCAACTTACGACCATCTTCTTTCAGGGCGGCCGCTAAGTCCTCATACATCCGATCTGCGTCAACTTGCTGCTCACGAAGCGCTCTCACCTGCATGTCATCGCGAGCATGCGTGTAGGACTCTTTAAGCATTCGAGTGACATCTTCATCATTGAGACCATAGGAAGGCTTCACTTCAATATGGGCTTCGATTCCACTAGCGAGCTCTTTGGCCGATACATTCAGCAAACCATCGGCATCTACCTGAAAACTGACACGGATCTTAGCCGCACCAGCAACCATCGGGGGGATGCCCCGCAACTCAAAACGCGCCAACGACCGGCAATCAGAAATCAATTCCCGCTCGCCTTGTAAAACATGAATGGACATGGCCGTTTGACCATCTTTAAACGTTGTAAAATCCTGAGCTTTGGCTACAGGAATCGTGGTATTACGGTGAATAATCTTCTCCATAAGACCACCCATCGTCTCAAGACCCAGAGACAGAGGAATGACATCCAGCAGCAACATGTCATCACCAGACTTGTTGCCAACCAAGACATCCGCCTGTAATGCAGCACCAATGGCCACCACCCTATCGGGATCAATATTCACCAGAGGCTCCCGACCAAAGGCCTTAGTCACTTTATCTCTGACCCTTAACGTCCGTGTGGAGCCACCAACCATAACTACGTTGACCACATCTTCCGGTTTAAGGGCAGCATCACGTAAGGCTCGCTTGCAAGCTCTCAAGGTTTTATCTATCAGGGGGTCAATCAACGCATCCAACTGCTGCCTCTCCAACACACCCGACCAGCCCGCAACCGTTAGTTCTACTTGCTGGCACTCTGATAGCGATTCCTTGGCTTTACGAGCTTCTATTAGCAGCTTCCGCTGTTGAGATGGATCCAGGTTATCCTCCAACCCAGCCTGTTCAGCGATCCACTGAGCCACAGCCCGATCAAAATCATCGCCACCCAAAGCCGAATCACCGCCGGTGGAGAGCACCTCAAAAACACCGTGGGATAATCTCAGTATTGAGATATCAAATGTACCACCGCCCAAATCATAGACAGCAATAACACCCTCCCCGCCCTGATCCAAGCCATAAGCAACAGCGGCAGCTGTTGGTTCATTCAACAGACGCAGCACCTTAACACCAGCTAATGTTGCAGCGTCTTTTGTTGCCTGACGCTGAGCTTCATCAAAATAGGCCGGCACAGTAATGACAGCACCATCCAAAGCACCATCCAAAGCCTGCTCTGCGCGACCCACAAGCACCTTAAGAATTTCTGCTGAGGCGGCCACAGGACTGATAGCACCAGCCACGGTTTTAAAGTTAGGCATGCCGCTATCACTGGCAATCATTTCATAGGGTAATTGACTCCCCAAAGTTTTGATATCCTCAATGCCCCGCCCCATAAAGCGCTTAACGGATATCAGTGTATTCAGAGGATCATCTGAGGATTGATCATAGGCTAGTCGCCCCACTGTAACGTCGCCAGCATCACCATAATGCACGACTGACGGCAACAAGTGTTGCTGCTCATTATCCAGCAAGGTTTCGGGCGTGCCGCTCCTAACTGTCGCCACTAAAGAATTGGTTGTGCCGAGATCAATACCCACAGCGCGTCGACGTTGATGGGGCTCCGGGGACTGACCGGGTTCAGAAATCTGTAACAGGACCACAATGCGTTACCACTTATTAGTCATTGAGTTATTTGTCATCTAATTCATGCTCTAACTGTTCCACTTCGATCAGCAATTTATTAAAAAACTGCATCTTGGCGACAGTTTCCATCGCTTCCTGGAGCCTAGATTGACTGTATTGTTGATCAAACACCGTTTGTAATTCTATGTATTCAGACTCAACGGCATCCGCCACTTCTTCAAGTGCAGTAAAGGCGTCGTCTGCGTCTGACAAGTCAGCCAGCTTCTCTCGAAGCTCTATTTGCTGCATCAGAAATTGAGGGTCGCGGGTAATTTTTGTATCGCCAGCATCATCTATATTTTGCAAGGACAATAGATATTGCGCCCTAAGCAATGGAGAACTGAGTTGGGAATAGGCCTGGTTAATGACAGCAGCATATTGAACTGCTAGACGCTGCTCCTGGGCGGGCTTTCCAGCATAACGATCAGGGTGAAACTCCCGCTGCATCCCGTGATATCGGTCTGCCAACAACTTCAAATCTACGTGATAGCTTTGAGGCAAACCGAATAATTCAAAATAGTTGCTGGTAAAATCCACAATCAAGAAACCCGGTTAGAGAGAAAGACCTTAAACGTGGAAACTTTCACCACAACCACACTCATCTTTTACATTAGGGTTGTTGAACTGAAAACCTTCGTTAAGCCCTTCGGCAACAAAATCTAACTCGGTACCATCCAGATAGGTAAGACTCTTTGGATCAATAAAAAGTTTTGCATCTCCGCTGGTGAAAACCTTATCTTCGGGCTCTTGCTCATCGACAAACTCAAGCACATAAGACAATCCGGAACAGCCCGTAGTCTTAACACCCAAACGAATACCGAGGCCGTGCCCTCGGTGAGCCAAATGCTTAACCACGTGCGCCTCAGCAGCACTTGTCATGGTAATAGCCATTACTTAGCACCCTCCTCTTCGTAAATCCAGGCTTTATTAACTATCTTCGCCACGCTTATGCCTAACATCCTTAACTGCAGCCTTGATGGCATCCTCAGCCAACACAGAACAATGGATTTTAACGGGAGGCAGGGCAAGCTCTTCGGCAATTTCAGTATTCTTAATTTCTGAAGCCTGATCCAGCGTTTTACCCTTCACCCACTCGGTAAGCAGTGAACTTGAGGCAATTGCCGAACCACAGCCATAAGTCTTGAACTTAGCATCCTCGATAATCCCATTATCGTTGACCTGTATCTGCAATCGCATCACATCACCACAGGCCGGAGCACCTACCATTCCAGTACCCACATTGCTGGACTTATCATCCAACTTCCCTACGTTGCGAGGGTTATCATAGTGGTCGAGCACTTTGTCACTGTAAGCCATAATTCAATTCCTCAACGCTAGTGTGCAGCCCATTCAATTTGAGTTAAATCTACGCCATCTTTAAACATATCCCACAAGGGAGATAACTTTCTCAACTTATCGACCGCATCACGAATTTTAACAACGGCAAAATCAATTTCTTCTTCAGTCGTAAACCGACCGATAGAAAAACGAATAGAGCTATGAGCCTGCTCATCATCAAGTCCTAAAGCTCGCAATACATAAGAAGGTTCCAAGCTCGCAGAGGTACATGCCGAACCCGAAGAAACCGCAAGATCTTTCAATGCCATAATCAATGATTCCCCTTCCACAAAGGAAAAACTGACATTTAGGTTGCCGGCAACCCGCTGCCTCAGCGACCCGTTTACATGAACCTCCTCCATGTCGGATATGCCATCCCACAACCTATTTCTTAAAGCCAGGGTGTGCTTATTGTCCTTAGCCATGTCTTCTTTGGCTATACGGAAAGCTTCACCCATACCAACAATTTGATGGGTAGCCAGAGTGCCAGATCGCATACCACGTTCATGCCCGCCACCATGCATTTGCGCTTCTATCCGAACGCGGGGTTTCCGTCGAACATAGAGGGCGCCAATACCCTTGGGACCGTATATTTTATGGGCCGACAGGGATAACATATCGACCTTCATAGACTCTACATCAATGTCCACTTTACCCGCACTTTGAGCGGCATCGACATGGAAAAACACCTTATGCCGACGGCAGATTTCACCAATTGACGCAATGTCATTGATAGTGCCGATTTCATTATTGACATGCATTAGAGAAACCACTGTTGTGTCTTCCCTAATGGCCTCTTCAACCATTTCTGGCTGAATAATCCCTTCTGAATCAGGGTTTAGGTAAGTCACCTCAAAACCTTCTCGCTCCAGTTGGCGACAAGTGTCGAGCACCGCTTTGTGCTCAATTTTCGAGGTAATAATATGCTTACCTTTTTTCTGATTAAAGTGAGCACATCCTTTTATAGCCAGGTTGTCTGACTCAGTGGCACCAGATGTCCATACAATTTCACGAGGATCCGCATTGAGCAATGCCGCAACATGACCACGTGCTTCTTCTACAGCGGCCTCTGCCTGCCAGCCAAACGAATGGGACCGGGAAGCTGGATTGCCAAAGTTACCCGTATTTGTCAGACACGCTGCCATTTTTTCAGCCACTCTCGGATCAACCGGAGTGGTGGCAGAATAGTCCAGATAAATAGGCAATTTCATTTAGTTACTCCTATCAACGAGGTCGGCATCGGTCTCAACCAATTCACTCTGACGCAAAGTCACCAGCTGAACTTCATGCTGATGAACCAAGCTATCTAACGTTATACCACTCAGAAACCTGTGTATCTGGCGACTTAAGTCATCCCACAAATGATGTGTCAAACAAACATCACCACTGTGGCAGTTTCCCTTACCATTACAGCTGGTGGCGTCAATGGACTCATTTACCGCATCAATAATTTCAGCCACATTGATATCGCTGCAGGTGCGAGCCAGGCGATAACCACCACCGGGACCACGAACACTACAAACCAACTCCTGCTGGCGAAGCTTGGCAAACAACTGCTCAAGGTATGACAAAGAGATCTCCTGACGCATGGAAATATCGGCCAAACTAATAGGCCCGCTGTCTCCGTGAAGAGCAAGATCTAGCATAGCTGTGACCGCATATCGGCCTCGAGTAGTCAGCCGCATAGTGTTTCCATTACTGTTGCCTTTTGAAACAATTTACACAGCCATTATGCAAAAAACCAACCATTTTAGTCAAGTAAATAGTAGACTAATTTAGTTGGTTATAAAGCTACTTTAACAAAATAAGCTATTTACTTGATTCAATAGCTTTTTTCATTCTATATGCCGCATTTTGAATAGCCGTTAATACACCTCTAAGAATGGACAGCTCCATTTCATCGAGGCGAATACGCCCATAGAGTCGGCGCAATCGAGTCATGGTCTGACGAGGATTATCTCTGTCGTGAAAGCCAATATCCACCAACGCTTGCTCAAGATGTTGGAAATACATTTCCAAATCCTGTGCTTTAGCTGGAGGCTGGTCCCAATCGTCGAAGGAAGGCAACACTCCCTCAGCGTCGGCCAGCGATGCCATTCGCACCTCATAGGATAACACTTGAACAGCCGCAGCCAGATTCAACGAACTGTACTCAGGGTTGGATGGAATATGCACATGGTAAGTGCATTTGTGGAGCTCCTCATTTGTGAGCCCGCGGTCCTCCCGACCAAAAATAATCGCCACATCATGCTGCCCGGCTTCCTGCCAAACCCTAACGCCGCACTCACGTGGATTCAGTAAGGGCCAGTTAATTCGCCTTTCGCGAGCACTTGTACCTACGATTAAGCCGCAACCGGAAATAGCCTCATCAAGAGTATCCACGACAACCGCATTATCCAGAACATCCAGTGCATTGGCCGCACGCCAAACCGCCCTGTCTGCCGGATACTCTTTAGGTGCCACTAGATATAAACGAGACAAGCCCATGTTTTTTATGGCGCGTGCTGCACCCCCAATGTTTCCAGGATGGCTCGTGTTGATCAACACAATACGAATATTGTCAAAATTACTCATGAAATAATTTTCCAGAGGATATCTTACAAAAGCGTCGAAATATCCACCCGTCACTACAACTTAAAAACCAACAAGCTGCTCAATAGATGAACACGCGCTAAAACGACGCGAATTCTAGCAGAGAGATGTCGTTTAATCATGGTTTTTACTCTCCCCGGATTCAGCACTGTCTGATACAATGCCGCGCACTTTCAACTCTGGAATCTCACATAATGGAACCCATGGTCAATATTGCCCTCCGCGCTGCCAGAAAGGCAGGAGAAATGATTGCCCGTGCCTCTGAGCGCTCAGATCTAATCAAAATCGACGAAAAAGGTCGCAATGATTATGTTACCGATATTGATCACGCTTCAGAAAAGGAAGTGATCTACCATCTGCGCAAGGCCTTCCCTGAACACACCATCATTGGTGAAGAATCTGGTCTTCTTGAAGGAGAAGACAACGATTACCAGTGGATCATTGATCCGCTCGATGGAACTACCAATTTTATCCATGGCATACCCCACTTTGCGGTATCCATCGGCTGCCGCTATAAAGGCAAGCTAGAACATGCTGTTGTATTCGACCCCATGAGGCGTGAAGAATTTACAGCTAGCCGAGGTCGAGGGGCCTTTCTGAACGGTAATCGAATCCGGGTATCTGGTAGGCAAAACCTCGCAGGCTCCATTGTTGCTACGGGCATCCCCTTCAACAGCCCATCTATCGAACATATGGAACCCTATCTGTCCTGTCTAACAGAGCTCGCTAAGCAATCTTCAGGGATTCGTCGTTTGGGCGTAGCCTCTTTGGATCTAGCCTATCTGGCAGCGGGGCGATTTGATTCGTTCTGGGAAATGAACCTGAAACCATGGGATATTGCAGCGGGAGTCTTATTGGTTAAAGAGGCAGGTGGGTTAGTCAGTGATTTTCAAGGTAGTGATAATTACATGGAAAATGGAAATATCGTCTGCGCGACACCCAAATTATTTAAACCTACCCTGCAAGTAGTGCAGAAACACCTAGGCTACTTAAAGTAGCCTAGACTACCAACACATTCATATAAGGTTAAAACTAGGTTTCATCGAACAATATTTGTCCGTCCAATCCCTGTTTCTGCAAAATATCGCGCAACCGACGCAATGCTTCAACCTGAATTTGACGTACGCGCTCTCGGGTTAGCCCTATTTCGCGACCCACCTCCTCAAGTGTTGAAACATCATACCCCCGCAACCCAAAACGCCGTGCAATAACCTCTCGCTGCTTATCAGATAGCTCAGACAAACAGGCTTCTAGTGAACTGGTCAAGTCATCGCCCTCAACCAATTCCTCAGGATCGCTGGGATGCTCGTCGGCAAGTGTTTCGACTACCGTACGCTCACCATCTTTACCCAGCGGCACATCTACCGAGCTAACCCGCTCGTTAAGCCGCAACATCCGTGAAACATCATCTGCCGACTTATCTAATGATGCTGCTATTTCATCTGGAGTTGGATCGTGCTCAAGCTCTTGTGCTAATTTACGGGAAGCCTTCAAGTAGACATTTAGCTCCTTCACCACATGAATGGGAAGACGAATAGTACGGGTTTGATTCATCAGCGCCCGCTCGGCAGATTGTCGAATCCACCAGGTGGCATAGGTCGAAAAGCGGAAACCAAGTTCAGGATCAAATTTTTCCACCGCTCGCATCAGACCGAGATTCCCCTCTTCGATCAAATCAAGCAGTGACAACCCTCGATTCACATATCGGCGAGCAATTTTCACAACCAACCGCAAGTTACTTTCAATCATCCTCTTTCTTGCGGACTCGTCGCCCTTGTGAATCAGGCGAGCGTAGTAAACCTCCTCCTCAGCTGTTAGAAGAGGCGCGTATCCAATTTCCTTCAAATAAAGGCTGGCAGCATCAAGCACTTTTTCACTTTTGCTTTCAGCAAGCCGCTCTTTGGTATCCTCATTGTGAAAATCAATTTCTTTTGTCAAAGAATATTCACCCCAAGTAAATGGTCACCTTCCTGGCGCTCTACCGACAGATACTCTTATTAGCTTTCTGCCAGACTACCTTTCAGAAAACAACACATATTGCCTTTTAAAATACAGCTCAATAGTCATGAATTTACCACCAAACAGTAACAGATAAAACAATCCCTACCGATTATTTTATCTGAAACCTCAACCACTTATCTAAACACAATTATTGTTAGCAATGCCTCGAGAAATACGAACTAATATGAAAAGTTTTAGCTTTGGGGTAGATAGCGTATCGGATCAACCGGTTTGCCATCCTTCCGAATTTCAAAGTAGAGGCGTCTTTGATCAGATGGGTCACCTCCCACCTCTGAAATTTTTTGTCCGCCCTTGAGTACCTGCCCCTCTTTAACGAAAACCTTGCGATTGTGCGCATAAGCACTGAGAAAAACGTCGCTGTGTTTAACGATAATCAACTGACCATAACCACGCAGCCCACTCCCCGAATAAACAACGACACCTGCTGCAGCTGCCACCACCGGGGCACCAGCACGGCTCTGAATATCGACCCCCTTAAACAAGGATGAGCTATTGAAACGTTTGACTACCCGTCCTTCTACTGGCCACTGCCAATGCCAATTGGAAGGTAGAGGGGGGGCCTTTTTTGGAGGTGGAGACGTAACCTTTGGCCGTGTCTCCATTACCTTTTTTGGCCTTGATGCCGCTCCCGAGTGCTTGGAGGTAGTGGATTTACTCGGCGCTGTAGTTGAGCGACGAACAACCCTCGGTATTCTGCTGGTATCCAGGGAAAGTCGCTGTCCCCTGTAAATGGTATAAGGTCTCGAAATACCATTGGCTCGAGCCAATTTATGGATATCCTTTTCATAGCGCCAAGCAATTGAAAAAAGCGTTTCGCCAGAGGATACAAGGTGATAATTAATTTTCTCACTGGGGGGGGGTGAACGGTAATCAACGGGCGCTGGCGGCGGTGTCTGACAACCCGCCAAAAAGGGTACCCCTATCGCCACAACAATAGAAGCCCACCAAAAAAACTTATGCTGGCATAACGGATAAGGCAAACTACTTTTCCCTATATGGTTATCACCCCAACGATCAGAGTTTTTTGCGCTGCCCACCAAAGTATTCCAGGCCAAGCACTAGAACTAAACCTGACAACATACAACCCAACGCAGCAAATGTATTCGGGTCTATTCCCGTCACATCGCCAAATGTGGACGGCATCATTAAGTGATGGGATAAGACAAGCTCCCTACCCTTATGATCGATCATGACCTCCAACGATTCCTTCCAAGGCCAGACAATCAGCAGCGACCCCAACAGAAATCCGGTCAATACCGCGATAGTCGTAGAGTAATAGTGGTGTAAAAGCCACGACAAGACTCTCGAAAAAGCTACCAGCCCGCAACCACAACCCAAAACAAACACCAATAGGGTCTGCCAATGTAATTCACTAATAGCGGCAATCATCACTGGATATATGCCCAACAATAACAAAATAAAGCTGCCTGAAACGCCCGGTAGAATCATGGCGCAAATCGCTACAGCGCCAGCACAAAATATTGACAACAAATCTTCACTCCCCTGCATTTTAGGTGCAAGAGAAATTGCCAAAGCCACTAGAGTGCCCACCCATAAACTCAGCCACTCCTGCCACCGGAGATGTGGCAGCTGACGAAAAATATAAATAATTGAGGCTACAATGAGACCAAAGAAAAACGACCAGACCAATATTGGGTAATGCTCTAGCGAGTAACCCACTACTCGGGCAAGTGACGCAATACTAAACAGGATTCCACTAAACAGAACCACCAAGAAGTTTCCATTGATTTCACGCCAAAAGGCCCCAAACCCATGGCTTTTCATTAGTTTGAGTGCACTTAGATTAATGGAGCGGATAGAATCAAGAAGCTCCTCATAAATACCGCTGATAAAGGCAATGGTGCCACCAGAAACGCCGGGCACCACATCGGCTGCCCCCATTGCCATTCCCTTGAGGAATAGCAACAACTTCTGCTTTACTCTTTCCATAGAAATATCTTATGGCCGGTTAGCGTGTCACGCCACTGAGCAATGGAACAAAACGAACCTGCTCGGCTATACGCTCCTCAAAATTTGAACTGTCACCTACTCTCGTGATGACCCGCAACTCTTGCACATCACCAGGCCCCACCGGTATAACAAGAATTCCATCTGGAGCAAGCTGATGGAGAAGCTCCTCTGGAACCTCATGTGGGGCTGCAGCACTGAGTATCGCATCGTAGGGTGCATTGTCTGAATAGCCAAAGCCGCCGTCGCTATGAGCAAGCCTTACATTCCTCAAACCCAGCTTGCGTAAACGATCCCGAGCCTTATCAAGTAAAGGCTTTATCCGCTCAACGCTATAAACTTGCCCCACGAGCTGAGCCAAAATAGTTGTCTGGTATCCTGAACCCGTGCCGATCTCCAATACTTTTTGACGCGGCCCTTGAGAAAGTAATATTTCAGTCATCAGTGCGACAACATAGGGCTGCGACAATGTTTGCCCATACCCGATAGGTAATGCTGTATCTTCGTAAGCTCGGTGAGAAAGCGCTTCATCAAGGAATAAATGCCGAGGCGTCACTCTCATCACATCAAGCACCCGTTGATTGCCGATGCCCTGCTCTTTGAGTCGCTGGATAAGACGCTCCCTAGTCCTCTGGGAGGTCATACCAATGCCACCGAATTCAGTTGAATTCACGCTAAAACCTCTACTCTTTTCGAATGCCGAACTATACCACAGCGCTTAGATTCCAACACTGGCCCACGGCGTTTGTAATTGAGACAACTCCCGGAGCACCGATGTCGCATAACCACCCGAAGTCAATGAGAAAGACAGCACCAAGTCGGGGCAACTATCGCAGTCATTTTCCGATGACATCCACTGCCAACTCAGCTGATTCGGATTCAAAATCAACGAACGCCGCTCCTGCTTTAAACCGCTAAACTCTAGTGCATTCGTCCAATCTTGCCAGGTAGACAACACCCGCCCCTCAAGCTCGCGCACCGCCGTCGGCTCACAACTTCGCCCCCGCCCCCACATCGGTCCAGCTGGCGCAGCCTCTTCAATCAATGGATTCGCCCATGTTCCTTGCCTGATTCGTTCGGCAAGCACCAAATTAAATAAGTAAGAGCGCGCAGCTGACAGGTAGAGCCCCCCCTTGGGAGAACTACTTTTGCGCCGACCTCGCTGGCGATTAACCCCGTATTGTTCTGCCAATAATTTATCAGCCTGTTGCAGATTACTGCCATTAATACCAAACCGCTGTTCGCCAAAGTAATTCGGCACACCTTGCTCAGCAATTTTCTGTAGCCGGACCTCTATAGCCTCCCGCTCACCTGCCACCTGTCTCAAACGAATTTGAAATCGATTGGCCTGGTGTACCCCTCGCCTCAATTTCTTGTTATGCCGATTAAGAGATAACACCTTGTACTCAGCCACCTCAGGTAGAACCGCACCATTATCCAATCCATCAAATGCAGAACCTTTCGGCAAATGCACACTGAACCACTGCCGCGTAACTGCGCGGCGGTCTTTCAACCCACAGTAACCAATGGCCACTTCCTCCACGCCAAAAAATTCAGCTAATAATTGAGCCACCCAACGGGTGTTCTCCCCGCTCTTTTCCACGTGTAAACACAAGTGCTCGCCTTCCCCTAAAAGCGGAAAATCCAGCTCTTCATCCACCTGAAAATCTTCCAACTCTGTTCGAAAGAGTGCCGTTGCGACGGGAGGCCCCAAAGCGAAAGGAAAATCCAAAGAAAATTGTCTACTAATGATGACTACCCTAAGATAATGCCAAAAGGCGATAAATATATGCCGAGGGAGTTTACGAACATCCCCACAAGTGTCAACTTCAAGTCAGGATGCTCTACATATAATGCATATACACTACCTACAACACGTTTCCTTTGAAGACTTAGGAAGTATGAAGGCTTGGTTTGAAAAGCACGGCCATACCCTAAGTGCAACGCACCTATACAAGGGAGAACCCCTGCCAAAAACAAATAGTTTTGATTGGCTGGTTGTAATGGGCGGCCCTATGAGTGTCGCAGATACTACAGCCTACCCTTGGCTTACTGATGAAAAATCGTTTATCAAACAGGCTATCAGCGAAAACAAAATTGTCTTGGGAATATGCCTAGGCGCACAATTAATAGCTGAAGTGCTCGGGGCAGAAATTTCAAAAAACAGCGACAAGGAAATCGGTTGGTTTCCCATCCGCGTACAGGACCAGGCCAAAGATACAAGATTAGGGGCGAGTCTCCCTGCTGAATTTGACGCCTTTCACTGGCATGGTGACACATTTGCGATCCCAGACAATGCCACACTATTTGCATCCAGCAGCGCCTGTAAAAATCAGGCGTTTATGATAGAAAATAGAGTTCTGGGACTACAGTTTCACCTGGAAACAACGCAGGAATCTGCGCGAAGCTTAATCAATCACTGTGGCAATGAACTGGATAATCGCCCGTATATACAATCTGCAGAAGTAATACTTTCACGACCCGAACGGTTTGAGCGGATCAATAAAATAATGGATTCCATTTTGAGCTATATGGAAAAACCATTAACCCAATAAACGGACTCAGTATCACTTACTTCAAAATCTCCCAAAGTTAGGCGCCAGGCGTGTCACAACTTACCTGACAGACATGCCATCGGCACCGAGCTCATCATCAGTCATTAAGCCGCCGGGCTTAATCCATCGTGCCATGGTCGTGAATAACTCGTCTTTAGTGAAGGGCTTGGCGATATGATCGTTCATCCCTGCATCCAATACTTTCTTGCGATCACCGGCCATCACATTGGCCGTCATCGCCAACACTGGCAACCCCTGGTATTTCGCCTGCTTACGTATCTCCTTAGTGGCAACATAACCATCCATTATGGGCATCTGGCAGTCCATGAGCACGCCATCAAAATCCTGCGTTTCTAGAATCTCAAGTGCCTGCTGACCATTTTCAGCCAGTGTCGGCACAAGCCCATTACTGCTTAATACATGCAACGCCAATACTTGATTTAGCTTGTTGTCTTCCGCCAACAAAATTCTGGCACCACGCAGCCGGTCTATGGCTTGATCCATCGCGGAAAACAGACTTTCTTTATGATAAATAGAGTCGTTTATTCTCTCCTGAAGCCTGAAAATAACCGTAAAGTGGAAGGTACTACCTTCTCCCAACGTGCTTTCTACCCATATCCTTCCGCCCATCATCTCAACTAAACGCTTGGAGATGGTCAGCCCTAATCCCGTACCACCATATTTTCGTGTGGTAGAACTATCGGCTTGACTAAATGCTTGAAACAAATTGTTCTTTTGTTCAGGAGTCATACCAATACCGGTATCCCGAACACTGAAGTGCAGCTTGACCTGGTTTTCCGTTTGGTCGAGCTGCTCCACTGCAACCACAATTTCCCCAGACGAGGTAAACTTGACGGCATTGTTGCCCAGGTTGATCAGAATCTGTCTTAACCGTAACGGGTCACCCACCAGCTCAGTGGGAAGTTCTCGCGTCCAATCAAATAGAAGTACCACCCCCGAATCTTCAGTCTTTAAGCTCAGCAAATTGGCCACGTCACCAAATACATCTTCCAGTCGAAAATCGACGGTTTCCATGTCCAGTTGGCCCGCTTCAATTTTGGAGAAGTCCAGAATATCGTTAATAATTCCCAGCAGAGATTCTGCGGAACGATTTACGTTCGAAATATAGCTGCGCTGACTGCCACTAAGCTCTGTATCCAGCGCGAGTTCAGACAGTCCTAAAATGGCATTCATGGGGGTGCGTATTTCATGGCTCATATTCGCTAGAAACTCGCTCTTGGCTTGAGTGGCCGCTTCAGCAGCTTCCTTAGCTACTGCCAACTCTTTCTCGTGTTTTTCTCTCTCGGTAAAATCCACCCACATGGAGAGACCCAGATCTCCAATCTGAATGGTATGTACCCTCAAGATTTTCACCTCTCCTGACTTGGCTGTAACACTCAATAGCATGGGTTCAATCGCCGCCCCCGCCTTGGCTGACGCCTTAATGCTACTGGCCCATGTCGCTTTTAATTTTTCACGGTATTCGAGGTCAGGGTAAAATGTCTCCCAATGCGCCTCAACCGTGGGAATATCATTAATGGTATAACCTAGCAGATCAACAAAAGCATGATTAACATGCAAAACGTTGCCCTCAGTATCTATTTGCGAAGCAGGTATGGGCAACTCTTCGATTAACCGAACTAATTCCTCATGTTTTTTTGATAGTTCGAGCTCCGCATTTTTCTGCTCAGTGATATCCTGAACAACACCATGCACATTGGTAACATTGCCGCTTTCATCCCGAATAACCTTCCCAATAGCTCTCACCCACAATATTTCACCATCAGAAGGCCTTGTATATTGATAGGTCACATCAAGTTTTGCACTGGGGTCTTCAAGAGACAATCTAAACTCAGCTAACGCTCTTTCACCCAACACCTTATTGGTGCGGGTAACATTTTCTGTCCAGTGATTAACCGTTATAAAATTACCCGCCTCTGAGGAAGGTTCACCAATTAAATCTAACGTACTTGGCGTTGCATAAAAACGATCTTGATTGACAGAGAAGTCCATCCACCATGACCCCATATGGGAGAGTCTCATGGCCATTTCAGATGAAAAATAAGCTTGTTCAAGCTCGATTCCCTGTTGCTTATGATCAGTAATATCGGTAATCGCACCAGCGGCCCGGTATGACTGACCGTGCTCATCACGTAGAGATTTGCACCGTGCATTAAACCACCGCCACCGGCCCTGCTTTGTTAACAGGCGGAACTCCACGTTATAAGGAGCTCCCGAATAAAGATGCAAGTCAAATGCCTTCAAGGTCGCTTCACGGTCGTCGGGATGAATGCCATTGCTCCAGGATTCCCAGGCGTTTGGATAATCATTTTCATTTTCATAACCCAACAACTGGCGATAGGGCTCTGAAAACCAAAATTGCCTGCCAATCACATCGACATCCCACAAACCATCACCACTGCCAGCTGTAGTCAGAGCAAATCGTTCTTCACTTTCCTGTAAAGCCTCCTCAGCCAGTTTCTGCTCTGTGATATCGGAGATAGAACCGGCAACACGATAGGACTTACCAAGGTCATTCCGCAAAGACTCACCTCGCGCAATAAACCATTTCCACTCCCCTTGTTTGGTGAGTAGCCGGTAGGAGACGTCGTAGGGTGTGCCATTTTCCAGATGTGAATTAAATGCCGCTAAAGTAGACTCCCGGTCATCGGGGTGAAGGCCTTCACTCCACGACTCCAGGGTGTTCGGATAATCGTCTTCATCCTCATAACCCAATAATTGACGAAAACGATCCGAATACCAAAAATCTTGACCTGGAACGTCAAAATCCCATAAACCATTACCACTACCAGACGTGGTTAATATAAAGCGTTGCTCGCTTTCGAAAATAGATTTTTCCCTTTTTTTGAGACTAAGTATTTCCTTGGTTAACAGCTGCCGGCATTTCGACTCACCGCGAATATATAATGCCAATAAAAAGGATAATAAAAGGATACCGAACAACAACGCAAAAGCGCCCAAACCCTGATCAGGTATGAGCCCAATAGACACAAGCAATAATACAAAGACTATGGAATAAATCAGGTTGATCAGGCGGTTTGGGTTAAAACCTGATTTTTGTTGTTGCACACTTGCCATCATAGACACTCAACTAAGACAAAATGGCCATCATAGACACTCAACTAAGACAAAATGGCCATCCTTGCCTTACACATATGGTTAATTTTTTACGTACAGCGCACGTATTTCATAGTTATGACGTGACTGGTGTTCACAGAGTAAGTCTCAGAATATTGATGAGCAGTATGACCATTATTTGCTGAGAGCAAAGCCCCTCGAGGAATCCCCTCATAACCACACCCTCTATTGATACTGAACACATAGCAGCGTGGCGCAAAAAGTAATCCTAATCGGACAGAGATTTTAATTTGTTTGGTTCAGCATAACCACTGTTTGACAGGCTATTCCTTCCCTTCGCCCCTCAAAACCCAGCTTTTCTGTAGTCGTCGCCTTGACGTTAATCTGCTCTGGGTTGCAACAGCAATCTGCAGCGAGATTTGAAACCATCTGTTCGATATGGGGTGACATTTTGGGTGCTTGAGCAATGATGGTCATATCCGCGTTAACCAGTTTGTAGCCTTTGTTATTGATGAGAGAAATCACTTCACGCAATAACGTCCGGCTATCTGCGCCACTATAACGCGCATCGGTGTCGGGAAAGTGTCGGCCAATATCACCGAGCGCCGCGGCCCCCAGTAAAGCATCACATAAGGCATGAATCAGCACGTCGCCATCGGAATGCGCTACCAAGCCACGCTCATAGGCGATGGTCACACC
>Ga0209121_10000286_pt1 | contig 54815 bp, 54 predicted proteins | sample Cruoilmetagenom3_FD_187292 | JGI IMG/M metagenome (GOLD analysis project Ga0209121, IMG submission 187292) | Oil polluted marine microbial communities from Coal Oil Point, Santa Barbara, California, USA - Sample 3 (SPAdes) (version 2) | ecosystem: Environmental > Aquatic > Marine > Oil seeps ... | reverse complement strand
AAGATATAGCGGATAGCCTGACCTTACTTTACCCTTTTGTAAAGTAAGGTAACGCCATTAGTTTTATAAAAAGAAGTTCCAAACTACTCCAAAGCGAACAATCTGGTTTATATATAGTCTTATTATATAGGTATACTTTTAAAATATTAGCATCTCTCCTATTATCTTATTATACTAAATGCTAATTGACATTATACTTATATAGAATCTGTTTGTTTATTTTATTTATGAATTTATACCTATATATATATTGTGAGTGAATTTTTATACTATTATATTTGTCCCTTATAATTAATATTAAAGAATGATACAGATTACTTTGCCAGATGGGAGTGTAAAAGCGTTTGAAGAAAACACTACTCCAATGGATGTTGCTAAAAGTATTAGCGAAGGTTTAGCTAGAAATGTTATTTCGGCTAGTTTTAACGGAACAACTATTGAAACTTCAACGAAGTTAACCACGGATGGGTCTTTAATTTTATATACCTGGAATAACGATGAAGGTAAAACCGCATTTTGGCATTCTAGTGCGCATGTATTAGCACAAGCTTTAGAAGCGCTTTACCCTGGAATTAAACTTACCATTGGTCCTGCTATTGAAAACGGGTATTATTATGATGTAGATTTTGGTGAACATACTGTTTCTGACAAAGATTTTAAATCTATTGAAAATAAAATGATAGAAATTGCTCGTGGTAAACATGAGTTTAAAATGCGCAGCGCAACAAAGGCAGAAGCACTATCTTTATATAAGGACAATGAATACAAAACAGAATTGATAGAAAATCTAGAAGATGGTACTATTACTTTTTGTGATCATGACACCTTTACCGATTTATGTCGTGGAGGACATATACCTAACACAGGTATTATAAAAGCTGTAAAAATATTATCTGTTGCAGGAGCATATTGGAGAGGAGATGAAAAGAACAAACAACTTACACGTATATATGGTACTTCTTTTCCTAAACAAAAAGAGCTTACTGCATATTTAGAGTTATTAGAAGAAGCTAAAAAAAGAGACCATAGAAAACTAGGTAAAGAATTAGAATTATTTACTTTTTCTCAAAGAGTTGGTCAAGGTTTACCTTTATGGTTACCAAAAGGAGCAGCACTAAGAGAACGTTTAGAAAATTTCTTGAAAAAAGCGCAAAAGAAAGCTGGTTATGAAATGGTGGTTACACCACATATTGGACAGAAAGAACTTTACATGACTTCTGGTCATTATGCTAAATATGGAGAAGACAGTTTTCAGCCAATAACTACACCTAAAGAAGGTGAAGAATTTTTATTAAAACCAATGAACTGTCCTCATCACTGTGAGATTTATAACAGTGGTCAATGGTCTTATAAAGATTTACCGAAACGTTTTGCAGAATTTGGTACCGTATATAGATACGAGCAAAGTGGTGAATTGCATGGTTTAACAAGAGTAAGAGGATTTACTCAAGATGATGCACATATATTTTGTACACCAGACCAATTAGATAAAGAATTTAAAGATGTAATAGATTTAGTATTATATGTCTTTGGATCTTTAGGTTTTGAAGATTTTACAGCACAGGTATCTTTAAGAGATCCTGAGAATCCTGAAAAATATATAGGAAGTGATGAAAACTGGGAGAAAGCAGAAAAGGCTATATTAAACGCAGCCATAGATAAAGGTTTAAACTATGTTGTAGAAACTGGTGAAGCTGCTTTTTATGGTCCTAAGTTAGACTTTATGGTAAAAGATGCTCTTGGTAGACAATGGCAACTAGGTACTATTCAAGTAGATTATAACTTACCAGAGCGTTTTGAATTATCCTATAAAGGTAGTGATAATGAGCTTCATAAACCAGTAATGATTCACAGAGCTCCTTTTGGAAGTATGGAACGTTTTATTGCTATTTTATTAGAGCATACAGCTGGAAATTTCCCGCTTTGGTTGATGCCAGATCAAGTTATTGTGCTATCAATTAGTGAGAAATATGAAAAATACGCGAAAAAAGTTTTAAATTTGCTAGAAAATAACGAAATTCGCGCTTTAGTTGACAATAGAAATGAAACGATGGGGAAGAAAATAAGGGATGCAGAGATGAAAAAAATTCCTTATATGATTATTGTTGGTGAAAATGAAGAGCAAGAAGGTAAAGTTTCTGTAAGAAAACATGGAGGAGAAGACTTAGGCATGATTAGTGTAGAAGCATTCTCAGAAATTGTTGAAACAGAAGTAAACAAGACATTAAAACAATTTTAAAATAATAAGTTTAACTAAAATACAGAAGTCATAGCAATACGTAGAAGAAGATCATCCTCGCCTAGAGTAATAAAAGAGGACCAACACAGAATTAACTCTAAAATTAGAGTCGAAGAAGTTCGACTAGTAGGAGATAATATTGAAGTAGGTGTATATAAAACAAAGCAAGCTTTAGCAATAGCAGACGAACAAGGTTTAGATCTTGTTGAAATCTCGCCTAAGGCCATACCACCTGTGTGTAAAGTTATGGACTATAAAAAGTTTCTTTATGAACAAAAGAAACGAGACAAAGCATTAAAATCTAAGGCTACTAAAGTTATTATTAAAGAAATAAGATTTGGTCCACAAACAGATGACCATGATTATGAATTTAAGAAGAAGCATGCCGAAAAGTTTTTAAAAGAAGGAGCTAAGTTAAAAGCATTTGTATTCTTTAAAGGACGTTCTATCATCTTTAAAGAGCAAGGTCAAATATTACTATTAAAACTTGCTCAAGATTTAGAAGAGTTTGGTAAAGTAGAACAAATGCCAAGATTAGAGGGTAAACGTATGACCATGTTTATTGCTCCTAAAAAAGGAAAATAAATGCTAAAACGAGTTTAGCATAAAAATAATAAGCGAAATAATTAAACCTAGGAATAAGATGCCTAAAATGAAAACAAAATCAAGTGCCAAAAAGCGTTTCAAGCTTACAGGTACTGGTAAAATTAAAAGAAAGCACGCGTTTAAAAGTCATATCTTAACAAAGAAAACTAAAAAGCGTAAGCTAGCGTTAACCCATGATACATTAGTACATAAGGCTGACGAGAACAATGTTAAAGTAATGTTACGTTTAAAGTAATATTGTTTTAATAGGTTAAAACAAATTAATAACCCTGGAGTTAGGCTTTATAAAAGTACTTTTAAATAAGTCGCCTACTACAAAAAACAATTAAATTATGCCAAGATCAGTAAATTCAGTAGCGAAGAGAGCCAGAAGAAAAAAGGTTCTTAAGCAAGCAAAAGGTTACTTCGGACGTCGTAAAAACGTTTGGACAGTAGCAAAAAATGCGGTTGACAAAGCGATGCAATACTCGTACAGAGACCGTAGAAATAAAAAGAGAACATTTCGTGCCTTATGGATCACGCGTATTAACGCAGGAGCTAGAGAACACGGATTATCTTATTCTCAATTTATGGGAAAAGTAAAAGCTAATAACATCGAATTAAACCGTAAGGTTTTAGCCGATTTAGCAATGAACAACCCAGATGCTTTTAAAGCAATTGTAGATAAAGTAAAATAAGGCTTTTGCCTAATTAATAACATATTTCGCTTATAAAAAATCCGATTCTTAATTGAATCGGATTTTTTTTGTTTAATATTGAAACAAATAAAACTACCTATGAAAAACGTAAAAATGGTAATTACAGATATGGATGGTACTTTACTAAACTCTAACCACGAAGTAAGCAACCGATTTTTTGAAATATTTAAAAAACTAAAACAACAAAATATTCAATTTGTAGCAGCGAGTGGTAGACCTTATTATAGCATTACAGAAAAGTTAAAAACCATAAAAGATGAAATTACAATTGTTGCAGAAAATGGTGGTTTAGTGATTAAAAATGAAGAATTACTTCTGTCTAATACTATTAGCACTACCAACCTTTTGCGTTTAATTAAAACAGTAGACACTTTAAAAAATACGTATCCTCTATATTGTACAAAACACAAGGTGTATATTAAAAGAGCTTCTGATGAAATGATAAGCATATTTTCTGAATATTATACCAATTACATCATTATAGATGCTATAGAAGAAATTAAAGACGAAGTGATTAAAATTGCACTTTACCATCCTATAAATTCGGAAGCAAACATCTACCCTTTTGTAAAACATTTAAGCCCTGAATTTAATGTTGTAGTTTCAGGAAACCACTGGGTAGATATATCTGATGCTATTACAAACAAAGGACATGCTATAAAATTTCTTCAAAAATATTATAATGTACGTCCAGAAGAAACCATGGCTTTTGGTGATTACAATAATGATTTTGAAATGTTACAATGTGCTAGCTATAGTTATGCCATGAAAAATGCACATGATGATATTAAGGCCATTGCAAATTACCAGACTGGTACTAATGATAATTTTGGTGTGGAGCGCATTTTAGAACAATTAGTTTCCAAAAGCAGTGAGTATTAATCGTCTTCCTGAAGCATAATTTCTATGTTCGCAAAGGTAAATACCTTGCCAAATTCCTATATTTAAGTTTCCGTTAGTAATAGGTACTTGTATAGAAGATCCCATTAATGAAGCTTTAATATGCGCAGGCATATCATCTGGTCCTTCATAAGTATGCTTATAATAAGATTGATTTTCTGGAACCATTGTATTGATATGACTTTCAAAATCTAAACGTACTGTAGGATCTGCATTTTCATTTATAGTTAAACTAGCCGAAGTATGTTTAATAAAAACCTGTAACTGCCCTATTTTTATTGTTGAAATTTCTGGAAATGCATTTAAAACATCAGCTGTTATTATATGAAAACCTCTTGAATAAGGTTTTAACTGTATTTCTTTTTGAAAAAAAATCATTTACTTGTTAGCGTCTGTTGTAATTTCATCTATTGCAAACTTAAATTCTTCCCAATCAATTAAAGAATCTCCATCTTTATCATAGCCTTCAATTAACTTTGAAGCAACAATACCTCTAAGAAATCCACTAATTTCTGCTTGTTTTAACAACGAAACAATTTCTTTTTTTGCTAGTTTACCATTACTATCTTTATCAAAAAAAGCAAAAGCTGCTTCAGGAGATTTAAAATTATTAGTAATAAGTATTTGTATTTTATTTAAAATAATTTCTTTGGTAGCCATAATTCTTGTTTTAGTTAAAAGTAATCATTGCTTAAAAAAAAGACAAATAAAAAAGGCTGCAAAACTGCAACCTTTTAAAAATAAAGTAATCCCCTTAATTATTACTGTACTTAAATAAAAACAAAATGTTTGCTATTAACCGATTGCTCTTTATCTTATTTCATATAGATGAACAATAGCTTATTTCTATAAAAATAATTATTCTATAACTATAGTTTAGTAATAAGGTTTGAAATGCATTAATAAGTATGTGAATGACTATTTAAAGTGTTTTGAAAAAGATCTTGATAGCGGAATTTCAACATCGTTAACAAAAACAGAAGTTGCTGTAATACGCTGTATTTTAGACCTATTAACTAGGTAAGACCTATGTGTTTGCACAAAAGACTCGATAGGAAGCTTTTCTGCAATGGTAGTTAATGACTGCCTAATGGTGTATTTTTTTGGAGTAGTTATTATGTTTACATAGTTACCATCTGCAATAATATACTTAATGTTTTTATACTCTAAATTAATAGTATCATATCCATCTTTAAACTGCAATACTTGTTGTTGCTTTTTTTGTATTGCTAGATTTACAGAGGCTATTAAATCTACTTTATTAATTGGTTTGGTTAAATAAGCATCTGGATTTGTTTTTAAAGCTTCACTCATTAAAGCAACATCATGTTGTCCTGTAATAAAAATAACGGTTGCATTTTTATTTTTTAAGGTAGACAATTCAATACCTGCATTTCGCTCATTTATATTAATATCCATTAAAATGATATCTGGTAAAAACGAAGCCATTTCTTTTAAAGCAGTTTCTTTATTCTTTGCAATTTTAATTTTAGAAAAATGTGCTTCTTGAAGTAAATCTGAAAAATACTCTGCAATAATTAGTTCGTCTTCAACAATAAGAATTTTTGTGTTTTGTCTACTACTCATTATTAATTTCTTTTACTAATGAAAATTTAAATCCGTTTGCTGTATTTAATGTATACTGCAAATCCATTTGCCTACAAATTTTATCTACCAGTTTTAGTTTTATTGTTTTATTTACTGCTGCTGTACCATTGTCTGAATATTCAAAAAGGAGCAAATTATCCTTTTGTTTTAATGTAAAACTAATGGTTTTATTTTCTTCAGCATTAAAAGCGTGCTTAATAGAATTAATACACAATTCTGTTAGCAACAATCCTAAGTACATAGCATCATCTGAAGGAATTTTTATAGAAGCAATAGTAAAGTTTGTTTCAATATTATTTTCTTTAAATACTTCAAAAAAACTATTTTTTACATCGCTTAAATAATTATGAGTATCTACTTTTCTTTTATCTTCATTTTTATATAAATGCTTATGTAATGTAGAAATTGCTTCTACCTTTGTTAGTATATTTCTTAAAGGAAAAAGCGCTTGTGAGGTTTCTTTTTTTAATTGATCTGCAATAAGTATGACTACTAATTGTAAATTATTATTAATTCTATGGTTAGCCTCACTCAATAAAAACTCATTTTCTTGTGATAAAGATTGCAGCTGTTTATTGTTTTTTTTAGATTTTTTTAAAAAATAACCAATCAAAACAATCCATGTTATAGCAAATACAAATAAAGCTATAGTAATAGTTAGTTTTGTTTTATTTGCTGAAAGCTCTTTGGTTTTGTTTGCAAGCTCTAGGTTATTAATTTTTATCTGATTCTCTTTTTCGGTAAGCTTGTATTTTTCTTCAAGTTCAAACAAAAATTTATTGTGTTCTTTTTCATAATAAGAATCGGTAAGCTCAAGCCTTGTTTCTAAATATTCAAAAGCTTTATCTATGTTTCCTAGTTTTTTATAGCAATTACGAATATTATCTATAAATAAAATTTCATTAAAAAGGAGTTGGTTTTTATTTGCAAATTCTAATGCATGCACAGATTCACTTAAAGCTTTTTTATACTGTTTATCTTTTATTAATATTCTAGTATAATTTGTATAGGCATCTGCTTGATGCTGTAACATATTATTAAGTTTTGAAAAGTTTATTAACTCTTGAAGCTTTTTTATAGCAAGATGATAGTGATATTTTTCTTCATAAACACCTGCTATTTCTAGCGAAGAATAAAACACACCATCTTTATCTTTTACTTTTTTTGCTAGTACCAGTGCTTTTTGAGCATAGTACAAGGTAGAATCTGGTATAAAAAAATGTTCTGTAAATAGTGCTGCTTTTCTACTATAATATTTAGATAAAATGGCATCATCCATTTTATGCTTTTCTAAAATTAATTTTGCTTTATCCAGTTGAGCAACAGATTGTTTGAATAAAGTTCGCTTTCTGTAGAACTCAGCCATTTTAACATGGTAAAAAAAATGCAATTTTTTATTGCTTACATTTTTAATAACATCATAGGCTTTTACATAAAAAATATTGGCCTGCTCATAATCTAATTTTAATTTATAGATTTCTGCCAACCCCATTAGAGAGTATACTTCTTGCTCTGTAGTATTAGCGCTTAGTAATTGTTTTTCATAAAATGTTTTGGCTTCCTTTAATTTATTTTCATTAATTAAATTTTCGCCATAGCTTAAAACGCTATCGGTTTGTGAAAAGGATATTTGTGTACAAAAGCATAAAATAAAGTATACAAAATATTTCATCTTTAGGTTTTTTGCTTCTTCTTTTTAGCTGCAGGAAAGAGTACGTTGTTTAAAATAAGTCGGTATCCTGGTGAAGTTGGATGCAAATCTAATTCGGTTTTTGGGTCTCCTACTCTATGCGTATAATCTTCTGGATCATGTCCTCCATAAAAAGTAAAAAAGCCTTTTCCTTTTATACCATGAATATATTTTGCTTCGCCATTGGTTTTATTTTCGCCCATTACTAACACATTACTTTTAATTTCTTCGCGTGTAAAAGATGTGGTTTGCCCCATAAACCCCTTAACTAAAGCAGTATGATTTTGACATAACATGGTTGGTATAGGATCCCATTTTGCAGAATAATCCATAAGTGTAAAATAATCTACAGTTTTCGATATTTTTCTTTTTTGGGTCATATCTATACTAGAAAACTCATATACATTAGGACTTTGTTCTAGAATAAAATCTTTAAAAGCAAAGGTTTTACTATAATCTATTTTGTTTTGATAGTTAGCGTCACTACCATCACCATCAAACATAGGCTCACATATATCTACTCCTTGTGCAGAAAGTGCAATATCAAAACTATCTGTTGCGCTACACATGGCAAACATAAATCCGCCTCCAACTACATAATCTCTAATTTTTAAGGAAACGGCTAACTTTTCTTCAGAAACCTTATCATAACCAAGTTTGGTTGCTAAAGCTTCGGCTTCCTTTTTTTCTTCAATATACCAAGCGGCAGTTCTATATGCTCTATAAAACTTACCATATTGACCTGTAAAATCTTCATGGTGTAAATGCAACCAATCATATAATAAAAGTGCATCGTTTAATACTTCTTCATCATAAATGGTTTCATAAGGTATTTCGGCATAACTTAAAACCATAGTTACTGCATCATCCCAAGGTAATTTTCCTTTTGGTGTGTATACTGCAATTTTAGGAGCTTTCTCTAAAACTACTGCATCCATATTTTTACTAGGACTACTTATTTCTTCTAGAATACTTTCGGTTTTAGCATTCGATAAAATTTCAAAAGAAACACCTCTAATCTGGCATTCTTTTTGAATTTCAATAGAATCTGGCAACAAAAAAGATCCTCCTCTATAATTGAGTAGCCATTTTACTTTTAGTTGTTTTTCTAGTGTCCAATACGTAATTCCGTAAGCTTTTAAATGGTTTTTCTGTGTTTCTGCATCCATAGGAATAAGGATGTAGGAAGCAAAGGTTTGCGTTACAAAAAGTATTAGTAAAAGTGTTATTATTTTTTTCATTTGTAGAAAGGTACTCAAAAATTATTCTGTTATAAACGCAATTAGTACAAATTTAACCAATTGCATATTTAAGTAATGCGTTATAATGCGGTATACATTGGTTTAATAATGGTTTTAAATGTTCTGGAAAAGGAGCTGTTTTAGGTTTATAAGTTAAATAACCTGTAGATTTATGAATATTAGCATACCAATATTTTGCCCAAACACCATCTTCTGGCCTAGCTCCTGCTTGCCAATGTAACATATTATCATCAAAAGGAATACCTATAAAACTACAGAGCTCTGTTAAAACTTTTTTAGGATTTAAAAGCACGCGTTTAGAATCTAAAACAATTGGTTTTATATTATTGGCCTCAAAATATGCTAATAGTTCTGTGTGTTTTGCGTAACCAACATCTTTTAAATTTGGGTTTTCTATTACCTTATCAAAAGACGGAAGCATTTCTACAGGATCACGAGTTAGTATCACGTTATACACATCTTTCATAAAATCTTTATTTAAATGCAATACATGATGGGTCATGTTTTTAAAAAACAAAACTGGCTTTTCTGTATTTGTCATCATGTTTTGTATCACCTTAGTACCATCCTGCTCTAAAGTATTTAAAATATCTTGGGTTCCTGGATGGTATTCTTTTGCATCTGTATTGCTTAGGTAATGTGCATATAAAGGTTCATCAAACACTTTAGTGTCTTGTCTTTGTGCAAAGCTATACATTAAAGTGGTAGATATATTTCTTGGTCCAGACCACAAACAAATACGTTTACTATTAGCCATTTAAAACTGCTTTTTCTATTAAATCATGGTATAGACCACTTAATTTTCTTGTAAAATCTCCAAACGGTTTATCTCCTATTTGTCTTCCATCAATTTTAGTTACAGGAGTTAAACCACCAAAGGTTCCGGTTACAAAAGCTTCGTCTGCACCATAAACATCAAACAATGAAAAGTCTTTTTGATGACAAGGAATATTATTTATTTTACAAGCTTCAATGACTTTTGCACGTGTAATACCATTCATACAATATTGCCCAGTAGAAGTAAATACTTCTTCATCTTTAACAATAAAAAAATTAGTTGCATTACAAGTAGCAACAAAGCCATTAACATCTAACATTAAAGCTTCGTCTGCTCCTGCTTCAATGGCTTGAATTAGGGCTTGAACTTCATGCAACTTACTATGACAATTTAATCTAGGATCTAAATAATCTGGAGAACCACGACGAATGGTACTTGTAAATAAAGTAATTCCTTTTTCTTTACTTTCTGGAGATGCTTTTTTGTATTCTGGTAAAATAACCACATTAGGTCCAGAAATGGTAAGTCTAGGATCTTGAGAAGGTGTTTTTTTAATTCCTCTAGTAATCATTATTCTAACATGCACATCATCATGCATATTATTAAGCTTTAAGGTTTTCCAAACTTCTGCTACTAACTCCTCTTTAGTAAACGGAAATTGCATACCAACGGTTGCGGCAGATTGCCACAATCTATCTAAATGATCTTTAAGAAAAACAAGTACACCTTTATGAAGTCTGAGTGCTTCCCAAATACCATCTCCTACAAGGTAACCACTATCTAAAACAGAAATTTTAGCATTTTCGCGAGTAAAGAATTCGCCATTAATATAAATTTTAATGTCTTTATTTCTGCTATCTTCAACAGCATTATGTGTACCATGAACCATGAACTTATTATCTTTAAATTAAAAATAGAAAGATAATAAAAAAGGGAGAATTAGTTTAAGAAATTAAATCTGATATTTTTTTAGTATTTGGAAACTGCTCAAATATAATTTTAATAAATACAGTAATAGGAATTGCCATAATAAGCCCTGGAATTCCCCAAAGAAAACCCCAAAACATAAGCATTATTAATACAGTAATAATATTTATAGAAAACGATTTACCCATAAATATTGGTTCTAAAATGGCGCCAAATAATACTTGAACTCCTGTTATTGCAAGCACAAAGAAAAACAAAGTACTTGTAGGTTCTAGCTCTACAAATGCAAAAATAGAAAGAGCTATTACTGCTATAAAAGAACCTACCATCTGCACAAAATTTATTACAAAAGCGAAAAGTCCCCAGAAAATAGGAAAACTAACATCAAAAAAGTAACAAGCCAAACCTGTACCAACACCTGTTAAAAAACTAACTAAAAACTTCACCTTAATAAAGGTATTTAGTTCTTTTTGTATTTTACCATAGGTACGCAAAGAAGTGTGTTTTTGTTTTAATATTATTTTATTTAAAACGTCCTGCATATTAATAGACTCTGCCAATAAGAGTACTACAAAAAAAGCAGTCATGAGTAGCATGGTTAAAAACTGTCTTAAGAAACCTACAGTAGTACCAATATTTTCTTTTTTAACAAATTGAGATATAAGGCTTTTATCTTTTTCTAGAACTAAACCAAAAGTATTTTCTAAATAGAGCGTAGCATCGTTTATTTTAACTTCTGCTTTATCAAAAAAGGCCGTATCACTAGCCATGATTTGTTTACTAGATAATTTAATAAGCTCTACGCCTACTTTTAAGCCTATACCTATTAATAAAACAACAATAAGAATACTTACAATTTTTGGCACTTTACGTTTGCTTAACCAACGCATTAATGGCAAAAACAACAGTGCAATAAACATAGCAAACACCAACGGAATAAATATAAAAGACAATACTTTTAATAAATAAAACACAATTGGTATTACTATAATAAAAAGTAATATGTTAGTAGTTCTGCGTTCGTTTAACATTGTAGGTTCTCCTTTTTAGTAATTAGATATGCTATTATTTTGTGGTTTAAAATGGCACATCGTTATCATCAAAATCATCTGGTGCACCAAAAGCATCACTTGGTGATGGAAAATGTTCGGTTTTAAAAGAATCATCATTTTCGGCAGCATTCATTTTAGAATGAAACTCGAAAGGCGAATCAAAATCGTCTAGGTTATCAAACTTACCTAAATGACCAAGGAATTTTAAACGAATATTTTCTAGTCCACCATTTCTATGTTTGGCAATAATAAATTCTGCTTGTCCTTCTGTTGGTGAGCGTTCTTCATCATCCCATTCATCAATTTTATAATATTCTGGTCTATAAATAAAACTCACAATATCGGCATCTTGCTCAATTGCTCCAGATTCACGTAAATCGGATAGTAAAGGTCTTTTACTTCCTCCACGCGTTTCTACAGCACGTGATAATTGCGATAGTGCAATTACTGGCACCATTAATTCTTTTGCTAATGCTTTTAAGTTTCTAGAAATCATCGAGATTTCTTGTTCACGGTTTCCACCATGACTTGGACCTCCTGTCATTAACTGCAAGTAATCAATCATGATTAGTTTAATACCATGTTGAGATGCCAAACGTCTTGCTTTTGCACGTAAATCGAAAATAGAAAGCGATGGTGTATCATCAATAAACAAAGGTGCTTTTTCAAGACTCTTTACTTTCACGTTTAGTTGTTCCCATTCGTGTTTTTCTAGTTTACCTGTTCTTAATTTTTCTGAAGATAAACCTGTTTCACTAGAAATTAAACGTGTTATTAATTGTACCGAAGCCATCTCTAAAGAGAAGAATGCTACTGGTACATTTTGATCTACAGCAATATTTCTAGCCATAGATAAGGTTAAAGCTGTTTTACCCATACCAGGACGAGCAGCAACAATAATTAAATCGGAAGGTTGCCAACCAGAAGTTAATTTATCTAACTTATTAAAACCTGTAGCAATACCACTTAGTCCTTCTTGATTAGATATTTCTTCAATTTTCTTCTTGGCTTGAATTACTAAATCTTGAGCTGTTTCACTCGATTTTTTAATATTTCCTTGGGTTACTTCGTATAACTTAGATTCTGCGCTATCTAATAAATCAAAAACATCTTGTGTTTCATCATAAGCATCTTCAATAATTTCTGAAGAGATTTTTATTAGACTACGTTGAATATACTTTTGCAGAATAATACGAGCATGAAACTCGATATGTGCAGAAGAAGATACTTTTTGCGTTAGTGAAATTAGGTAAAAATCTCCACCTGAAACATCTAGTTTCTGACTTTTCTTTAACTGGCTAGAAACGGTTAACAAGTCAATAGGTTCACTATTTTCAAAGAGTTGAAAAATAGCTTCAAAAATATTTTGATGCGCTTCTTTATAAAATGCTTCAGGACTTAAAATATCAATTACTTCATCCACACCTTTTTTGTCTATCATCATAGCACCAAGTACCACCTCTTCTAATTCAAGAGCCTGCGGAGGAATCTTTCCTTTTTCCAGGTTAATGATGGTACTTTTATCGACTGGATAGCCTTTTATTGGGTTAGGTTGTTTCATTTAATAGATAACATTTTTTTAAGTTTAGCTGTAGTATGTATTACTAAGCTACATCTGTATTTTATAGTTTCGACTTATTTTAGGTAAGCGAAAGTAAATAATTGTTGAGATAATTACACTTATAAAGATAGTTCAATCTCCACAGGTAGTCAACATTTTAACTGTTAATAAATAAAAAATATTGTTAATAAGCATAAAAAAAACTGAAGCGTAAAACTTCAGATTTTTTTAATCAAGGGGTTTTAATAAGAACTAGCCTTTATAAACACCCATATTTGCATATTTTTCCATACGTTGTTCTACTAAATCTTTTGGTGATAAGTTTTTAAGCTCTTCAAAAGTTTTAAGAATTGCATTACTTACAGTAGAAAACGTTTTATCTCTATCTTGATGTGCACCACCAAGCGGTTCTTTAATAATTTCGTCTACAATTTTAAGTTTTTTCATATCTGTAGCAGTAAGCTTTAAAGCATCTGCTGCTTGTTCTTTAAACTCCCAGCTTCTCCATAAGATAGAAGAACAAGATTCTGGTGAAATTACAGAGTACCATGTATTTTCTAACATTAGTACTTTATCACCTACACCAATACCTAATGCTCCACCAGAAGCACCTTCACCAATAACAATGGTAATGATTGGCACTTTTAGTCTTGTCATTTCAAGAATATTTCTAGCAATAGCTTCTCCTTGTCCGCGTTCTTCTGCTTCTAAACCAGGATATGCTCCAGGAGTGTCTAACAAGGTAACAACAGGAATGCCAAATTTTTCGGCAGATTTCATTAAGCGTAGTGCTTTTCTATATCCTTCAGGATTTGCCATCCCAAAGTTTCGGTATTGTCTTGTTTTAGTATTGTATCCTTTTTGTTGCCCAATAAACATAAAACTTTGGTCGCCAATTTTACCAAGGCCACCAATCATAGCTTTATCATCTTTAAAGGTTCTGTCTCCATGAAGCTCTAAAAAAGATTCACCACAAAGCGCATTAATATAGTCTAAAGTATACGGTCTATTAGGATGACGTGACAATTGTACACGTTGCCATGGTGTTAAGTTTTTATATATGTCTTTTTTAGTAGCTAAAAGCTTCTTTTCAATTTGCTTACAAGTTTCAGTAACATCAACTTCGCTTTCTGTACCAATAATTTGGCATTTTTGCAATTGATCTTCTAGCTCTTTTATAGGAAGTTCAAATTCTAAATATTCCATTTTTGAATTTAAGTTTTATTAATAGTTAGTGTGCAAAATTACGTATTTTTTTGTTTACTCTTTTATCTTCTTTGCTTTTAAAGCTTTTCTATTTTTTAAAATGCCGTTAAGTAGCACTACTCCAAGAATTAAAGAGGCTCCATAATAAAAATTTATTGACATTTTTTCTTTTTCTGGAAAAAGCAAGATTGCTAAAATAATACCATAAATAGGTTCTAAATTATAGGTAAGCACTACAGTGTATGGACTAATATAGCGCATTACGTACACCGAAGCTATAAATGCATAGGCAGTACAAACAGAGGCAAGAATAAACAAGTATATATAGTCTGTAGTTGGTAATTGAAAAAAGGAAACGGAGAATCCATCATAAAAAACCAAAAGAAATATAGTTATAAAAGCTACTCCGCTAATAAACTCGTAAAAAGAAATGCTAGTTGCCGAATATTTTTCTAGAAATTTTCCGTTTAAAACCGCAAATAATGAGGATAAAAAAGCCGAAGTTATTCCTAAAATAATTCCGTTTATATACTTTATTTCACTTTGTGTTATTATAAAAACACCAATAATTACAATACCACCAAAGAGTATTTCGTACCAAATAATTTTTCGTTTATAAATTATAGGTTCTAATAGAGATGCAAAAAATGCTCCTGTTGAAAACATGGCTAATGTAATGGATACGTTAGAAACATCTATGGCTCCAAAAAAAGTAATCCAATGCAAAGCAATAACAATTCCTGCTAGAGATAGTTTTGCAATTGCGCTTACAGAAAGTTTAATTTTAGTTTTAGAAATGGCTACATACACACCTACTAAAATAGTTGCCATTAGCATTCTAAACCAAACTAAAGGTACTGCGTTTATGGTAATTAACTCGCCAAGTATTGCTGTAAAACCTGCAATAAACACTAAAACATGTAAGTGCAGATAATTTTTAAGCTTATCGTTTAGCATGATAAAGTAAGTATAAGGCCAATATACCAAATAGTATATTAGGAAACCAAACTGCTAATATTGGTGAAAAGTCAGATTGTGATGCCATAACCCCAAAAATCTTATCAAAAAACACAAAAACCATTGCTATACAAATACCAAAAGCAAGGTTAACACCCATTCCTCCTCGACGTTTAATAGAAGAAACAGCTACTGCAATTATGGTTAGTATAAATACCGAAACAGGTAAACTCCATTTTCTGTATTTTACTAATTTATAACGACCAATATTTGAGGAGCCTCTTTGTTCTTCTTTAGCAATAAACTTTGTTAAATCGCCATAGGTTAGTGTTTCTGCAATATATTCTACAGGAGTAAGATCTTCTAGATCAAAAGAAAACAGGGTGTCTTTTCTTCTTTCTTTTACTATAACATCATCATGTTCACCAATGGTACGTTTTACATATCGAATTAATCTATAGGTAGAATCTTTTTCTATATAACGAATGTTTTGTGCTTCCATTTTATAGATCATTTTATCGTTTTCAAAATGCTCTAACGTAAAGTTATGCCCTAGTTTATCTTTTATATTAAAACTACTTACATAAATATAATCATTATCATTTATCTGCCTATACACGTTTCTTGTATCTGCAGCGCTTTTACCTTTTTTAAAGTATTTATAATCAAAATCATTAAAACCTTTACTTGCTTCTGGCGCTAAATAGAGTCCTAAAACAAGAGCAAATACAGCAACAATAGATGCACCAATTAAGTAGGGTCTTAAAAATCTAGTAAAGGAAACTCCTGAACTTAAAAAGGCTACTATTTCTGTATTGTTAGCTAATTTTGATGTAAAAAAGATTACCGATAAAAATAAAAACAACGGAAAAAGTAGATGTGCAAAGTAAACGGTAAAGTCTACAAAATAGAGTAACACTTCGCCTAGAGGCACATCGTTTTCAAGAATTTTTCCAATTTTTTCAGCTAGGTGTACTGTTATTCCAATAGGAATAAAGAGTAACAACATCATGAAAAATGTAGACAAATAGCGTTTTAATATGTACCAATCGAGTATTTTCAACGTTCTTATTGTTGTTTATTATAGACGTTTATCCATTTGTTTTACCATTCTATCTTTCCAGGTTCTAAAATCTCCTGCTAAGATATGTTTTCTAGCCTCGCGAACCAACCATAAATAAAATCCTAAATTATGAATAGTAGCTATTTGTTTTCCTAGTAATTCATTTACTGTAAACAAGTGTCTTAAATATGCTTTACTGTATTCAGTATCTACAAAAGTGATAGCCATATCATCAATAGCAGAAAAATCATTTTCCCACTTTTTATTTTTAATATTTATGGTACCATGTGCAGTAAATAACATACCGTTTCTAGCATTACGCGTTGGCATAACACAGTCAAACATATCAATACCTAGAGCAATATTTTCTAGAATATTTATAGGTGTACCAACACCCATTAAATAACGTGGTTTATCTTCTGGTAAAATTTCTGTTACCACCTCTGTCATTGCATACATTTCTTCTGCTGGTTCTCCTACAGAAAGTCCTCCAATAGCATTTCCTTCTGCTCCAGCGTTTGCTATATATTCTGCAGATTGACGTCTTAAATCTTTATAAGTACTCCCTTGTACTATAGGGAAAAAGGTTTGGCTATAATCATACTTAAAAGGTGTTTTCTCTAAATGTTTAATACATCTATTTAACCAACGATGCGTCATGTGCATCGAGCGTTTTGCGTAGTTATAATCGCAAGGGTAAGGTGTACACTCATCAAAAGCCATAATGATATCTGCACCAATGCTACGTTGAATTTCCATTACATTTTCTGGTGTAAACATGTGCATACTACCATCTATATGTGATTTAAACTTAACCCCTTCTTCTTTAATTTTTCTATTAGCAGAAAGAGAATATACTTGATAACCACCAGAGTCTGTTAATATATTTCTATCCCAATTCATGAACTTATGCAAACCACCTGCTTGTTCTAAAATGGTAGTTTTAGGTCTTAAAAACAAATGATAGGTGTTTCCTAAAATAATATCTGGATTAATATCATTTTTTAATTCGCGTTGGTGTACTCCTTTTACAGAAGCTACTGTACCAACAGGCATAAATATAGGAGTTTCTATTACACCATGATCTGTAGTCATTACTCCTGCTCTTGCACTACTTTGTGCGTCTTTTGCTTTTAATTCAAATTTCATTTAAATACATTAAGAAATGGCAAATATAATTAACTAAATAAGATACCTTCTTAAACATTTAATAAAATTATACTTTATACTAGTATTTACTGCTATATTAATTAAAGATTAATGTAGGAGAATCTTTTGCAAAAGAAAATAATTACTTTGTATCTTCGTTTTAATAAGAAATCACAAAACGAATTATTATGAAAAAAATCTTTATTACAAGTTTATTATTTTTTGGTTTCCTTTTTAATATACAAGGACAAAATAGTAACGGATTTGGTTTAAAAGCTGGTATTAACTACAATGCTAACGGGAAATATTTTGAATCTATAAACGCTAATTCAGAAAATCCGGATAGAAATGTTGGTTTTCATATTGGTGCTTTTGGTAAGGTTGGAGATAAAATATTTTTTAAACCAGAAATAGTATATACCAAAACGAAAAGTGATTATGATAGTGATGATTTTACTATGCAAAAATTAGATGCACCACTTTTGGTAGGTGTTAAGTTTTTAAATTATTTTAATGCTTTTGGAGGACCATCTTTACAATACATTTTAGATACCGAATTTGATGGTGTTGCTATTAACGAAGTAGAAAAAGATTTTACTGTAGGTCTTAATTTTGGGTTTGGAGTAAGCTTTAACACTATTGGAATAGATTTAAGATACGAAAGAGGTTTTACTGAAAACGAAGCTACTTTTGTTAGTAATAATGGTTTAAATGTTAGTAGAATTGATACTAGACCAGACCAATTAATTTTAAGCCTTTCTATTTTATTATAACCGTAAACCACCACATAAAAAAAGCCACTTTCCTTAAAAGAAAAGTGGCTTTTTTTATACTTACCTTATATATTATTCTGGATACGTAGCATCTAAATAATCTGGAGTACCATTACCATTAGAGTCTGGTGCTATAAACGTGTAAAGCGTATAGTTAGCGTTAGCATTGCTATAATCTATTTCTATCATAACTTCACCGTCTACTGCATTAGTATCAAAATAAGCCTGCGCTTCTTCTTTAGTAGTAAAGTCTGACATACCTTCTTCTGGATATGATTTTAATTCAATTTCATCGGCAGTGTTTATACCATCACCATCATCATCAGAATCGAAAAAGTTTGGAGCATCATCTTCATTCGTATCGTCATCATAAACATCTAAATCTTCATCAAGATCTTCTAAAAACGAAGGAATACCATCACCATCATGATCTAATAAAGCACGATCAAATAAATTAAATTTAAAAATTAAAGGTGTATAATTACTAACATCTTCTAATACTTGTGCAAAATACCCAATACCTGAAGGTATAAAAGCGGCACCAATACCATGATTATGGTATAAATCGGTACCATCACCATTAGGAGTAAAACTAGTTGCTGTTTTAAATTCTAATAAAGCTTCTCTAAAACCAGTAACTACTCCTCCACTTAATACTTGTGTTAACTCAAAGTCTTGTAAATTAGAAACGCTATCAAAAATAACACCACCAGTACTACTACCTTCATACGTTACATAAACTCTATCTATAAAATGTACATCTTGACCTAGACCTTGTCTTACTTCTATATAATACATTTTATAAAACAAACCTTCTTCTAATGGGTCTTCTACCATTTTAAACTTAAGTTCAGGTCTGTCTATAATAGCTGTTTTAGTTGGATCTTCAGAAAGAGCTGTAAAAACAATTTCAAAATCATCATTAGCTACACTATAAGGATTTGTAAAATCAAAATCTTCGTAGTTATAAAAATGTGTTTCTAAAAAAGTTTCAATTTCTTCTAAATCTTCAGCATAAACCTCTGTTCGGTCTCTTAAATCAGCAGTTGTAATGTCATCATCTGGAGTACAAGATGCTATAACTATTATTAATGCAAATGCAACTATTGCTATTTTTCTTAATTTCATTTTAATATTTTTAATTTCCTTAGTAATAAATACAATAACCTTTTAAGTAGTTTGTTAATAAACAAAACGGTTAGCTTATTTCATTATTACTATTTTTTTGCTTGCAAGATACAATTTTAAACTAATTTTGCACAAGAAGATTAACGTAGTTTTTTTATATTAAATTATATGCGAATTGATAAATTTTTATGGTGTGTTAGATATTTTAAAACAAGAAGTATTGCTACTACAGCTTGTAAAAAAGGGCACATTAAGGTGAATGGAGATACTGTAAAACCAAGTCGCGAGGTTTACCCAACAGATACCATAGAGGTTAGAAAAAACCAAATAAACTATAAACTAAAGGTAAATGATATACCACCAAATCGAGTTGGAGCAAAATTGGTAGATATATACCGAACAGATATTACACCAAAAGAAGCTTTTGAAGCACAAGAACTTTTAAAATATTCTAAGGATTATTATAGAAAAAAAGGAACTGGAAGACCTACAAAAAAAGACAGAAGAGATCTAGAGGATTATAATGAAGAAAATCAAGATTAAAATTATTACATTTATTTAAACTAATTTATCTTTGAAAAAAAACAACTATAACTATGGTTAGCAAAAAAAATAGCATACTATCACACGAAGAAATACAGCACAAAATCAAACGAATTGCATATCAAATTTATGAGAGCAATGTAAATGAAGAGGAAGTTATTTTAGCTGGAATAGATAGTAATGGCTATATTTTAGCTAAAAAACTAAAAACCGTATTATCTAAAATATCTACTATTAACCCAATACTTTGTAAAGTTATTATAGATAAAAAGAACCCTTTAAGCAAAATTAACACATCAATACCTGCTACAGAATACACAAACAAGTCAGTAGTACTTATAGATGATGTATTAAATAGTGGTACTACACTAGTTTATGGTGTTAAACACTTTTTAGATGTACCTTTAAAACAGTTTAAAACCGCTGTATTAGTTAATAGAAACCATAAAAAATATCCTGTTAAGGCAGATTTTAAAGGTATTTCTCTTTCTACCTCATTACATGAACATATTGATGTAGTATTAGAAGGGACTAATTGTGAAGCTTTTTTAAAATAATTGCATTAAAACAGACTCTATAACTTCGTTTTCTTTTTTATTAGCATTTACAGTACATGCTGCTTTAGAGTAAAAAGGTATTCTTTCAAAAAGATGTTTACCTACAAACTCTGTAAGTTCTTCTTTTGTTTTAAGATGTGCTATAATTGGTCTTTTAGCTGTTTCATTTAAAACTCTTTCTACTAAATTAGGAATACTAACTTGTAAATACACCGTTTTAATATTTGGTTTGTTTAGTAGCAAACTCATATTATTACCATAACAAGGCGTACCACCACCCAAACTAATTACCGTATTACTATTAGTAGCAATTGCTTTTTTTAAATAAAGATGCTCTATTTTTCTAAAATAGATCTCCCCTTTGCTTAAAAAGATCTCTTTAATTGTGGCTTTCTCTTCTTTTTCTATAAAATCATCCAGATCTAAGAACTCAAAATCTAAAATTTTGGCTAATTTTTGCCCTAAATAAGATTTTCCAGAAGCCATATACCCTATTAAAATTATTTTCATTTTTGCGCTACTTATTGAGTATTAAAAACATACATTACTAGTTGGCAAAAAAACGAAAAAAAAATAAAAAAAATTAAAAAAAAGCATTGTTTTATTAATAAAACCTTCTATATTTGCACCCTCGTTACAGCGAAACAAATTGACCTGGTAGCTCAGTTGGTAGAGCATCTCCCTTTTAAGGAGAGGGTCCTGGGTTCGAGCCCCAGCCCGGTCACTAAAAAGTTAAGCAAAAGCTTAGCTTTTTTTTTGAAGCTTTTTTTTTTAATTTAAGCCTAAAGCAAAATTGATTAAAAGCTATTAAACAAAAAGTTGTTTTATTAATAAAACTTACTATATTTGCACCCTCGTAATAACGAAACATTGACCTGGTAGCTCAGTTGGTAGAGCATCTCCCTTTTAAGGAGAGGGTCCTGGGTTCGAGCCCCAGCCCGGTCACTAAAAAAAGTTAAGCATCTGCTTAACTTTTTTTGTTTATATTGCTTTTTAAATTTTGCGCACGTGGCGGAATTGGTAGACGCGCCAGCTTGAGGGGTTGGTGAACATTAGTTCGTGGAAGTTCGAATCTTCTCGTGCGCACAAAACAAAAACCAATAAATACACTTCACCTATCTTAGGAAGAATTTAGAATAAACTAAAATCACCTTAACAGCCACAAAGCATTTACTTAATAATTTATTAAGGGTATAATAAAGATTACTTCTTTTTTGCGATACCTATCTCTTTCTATTTTAACAAATCATCTAGTGTTTCTTTCACTTTTTGACTATTCCAATTTGCAGCACCTTCTTTATCAATAATAATTTTTCCTTCTTTATTTATTAATAATGTTCTAGGAATACTAGACACTTCAAATTCTGGAGCATTTTCTAAAGGAATAAATACGTTAAACGAATACTTATGTTGCGTTAAAAAAGTGTTTATTACCTTATTCTTTTCATTAGAAACAAATAAAAACACCACCTTATCTTTATAATCCTCATGCAACTTCTCTAGATTAGGCATTTCTGCAATACAAGGAGGACACCAAGTAGCCCAAAAATTTATTAAAACTACTTTTCCTTTATAATCTTTAAAATTTACCGTGTTTCCTTTTATATCTTGTAATTGCCAACTGTTATAGTGTATCTCCCTGCTATCATCTTCCGTGTTAACCGAAGGACTAATGAGAGCCAAACCTTTATGTAAAGCTATTTGTATTGGTTTTCTTGTTTGCGGTATAATTAGCAATAAAAGAATAACAACAAAAACAATGTTAGAAATTCTACCTTTTTTAGATTTCGTCATAATACGTATTTAATAAAAAGATGAAGCACATTATTATTTTACAATAATGTGCTTCAAATTTAATAACAAAACTCTAGAAAGCTTTACACTTTTAATGCTATTATTAATTAGCAGAAATAGTAACTTTAATCACAGTGTCTACAGATGGGTAAGTAAATCCGTCATTAACATTACTTAAAAGTTGAACGGCATTATTTTCATCCAATCCTGTATCTGCACCTGACTGATTGGTTACTGTATTTGGACCTATTGCTGGTTCTTCATTTACTTCTGTTCCTGCATCCCAAAAGTAAATCTCATCGGTAACATCTCCACTTATTGCATTTCCATTAGTATCAAAAAGAGCAATTCCTTGATCTGATGTTCCTATAAATACATCATTAGTTGCTGCTAACATATTTACAAAAGACAAATTGTCTCCTACTTCAGCATCAAACGTAAATTGGTAAGAAGAACCTGGTAAAATTGGACCTGGATTATTACTTCCTACTGGAGTATTCATAATTGCACCATCCATAACTCCAGATAAGTTTAAAATATTTGCTCCTAAAATAGCGGTATTTCCATCTTCAGCAATAGCCTCAATACCATCACCATAATCTACAACTCCTTCTGTAAATAAAGGGTTTGTTCCTTCTGTATTTACTACCCAAACACCTGGTGAAGCAGGATAAGTAACACCTGTATTAGCTGCAGTATAAGTTCCTAAATTTGTAACATCACCATCTTCTGCTATGTTTTCAATTCCTTGGCCTAAATCTGGTTCTCCTTGAGTAAACAAAGGGTTATCTCCTCCATGAACCACATAAACACCTGGTGAAAGAGGAGCTACTCTTGTTCCCATACTAGTGCTTAATTCTGCTCCAGCAAGATCTTCAATACTAATTAAAAACTGTGTTCCTGATTGGTGTGTAACAGATACACTAATTATTTCACTTACTGGAGGAAACGCAAAAGCTTCTCCGTTTGTAACAGCACTCATTAATAAAACGTTTCCGTTTTCATCTACACCAGTATTTGGTCCAGATTGATTAGTTACTGTATTTGGTCCTACTGCAGGTTCTTCATTTACTTCTGTACCTGCATCCCATAAATACACTTGATCTGTTACATCTGCTGTAATTGGATTACCATTTTCGTCATATAAAGCAATACCTTCATTTCCTGGTGCAAAAAACGCGTCATTAGTAGCTGCTAACATGGTTACAAAAGACAAACTTTGGCTACGCCCAGCATCTACTGTAAATTCATATCGCTTTCCTGGTGTTGCAGGTCCAGGACTAGAATCGCCTACTGGTGTATTAAAAATACCTGATTTTAAAAATGTGTTTAAAGGTGCTACATTTTCAATAGTAACCGTAAAGGAACCATTAGTAGTAGTGTTTGATGTGTTGTCATCATCATTTGAGCACGATACACCTACAAGTCCTAATAGCGCTGCTCCAAAAATTAACTTTTTCATAATTTATTTTTTTTTATTTGTTTTATTTCTTGGTGTAAAATTATTCTATACCTAGGACTTGTTTTGTTAGCTATCTAACACAAATGAAAAAAAATAAAATTTTATGCAGATTTTTTTATTATTCGAATTTCTTTACCATAAAAATCAAGGTAATTTTCGTCTTTAAGTTCGTTTAAAAGAATATTTAAAGTTGGTCTTGAAGTACCTATTAAGGAAGCTATATCTTTTTGGGTATATGGATGTTTAATAACGTGATCTCCTGTTTTATCGCAATTATAGCCATATTCATCACATAATTCGTTTAAAAATTCTTTTAATCTTGTTTTAGTATCTTTAAACAAAAGAAGTTGCAATCTTCTCTCTAATTTTTGAAATTTAAAGCCTATAAACTTATATATTTTAAAACTTAAGGTTTGATTGTTACGCATTAAATCATGCATGGTATCTACACCAATATGACAAATGGAAGTTACATTATCTACAGATTGCGCAAATTCTTTTCTAGTTATTTGACCTAAAATAGCTTTTTCACCAAATAATTCGCCTTTAGTTAAAATTGCTTTTACTACTTCTTCTCCATCTTCGTTGTAGTAACCAATTTTCACTTTACCTTTTTCTATTAAATACACTTTATTAGCAGAATCCTCTTCAAAATAAATATAGTCCTTCTTTTTATATGCATCAAAATCATGCTCCTTTTTATAAGCTTTGAATTTATGAGGACAAAGTACTTTAAACAGATTTACATCATCTAAAAACCAAAGTGAATTCATAAGTGCTTCTTTTTAAATATTTAAATAATTGTCGTTTTTTGTTAAAAAACTTACTAATAATCACAAAAAAAACTCCTGAATAAATTCAGGAGTTTTTAATTTATTTATTGCAATATAGACTTAAGAATTATTTTCTTTCTTAATTAAATTTAATGCAGATCCTTCATTATACCAATCTATTTGAGGTTGGTTATATGTATGGTTTAGCTTGATGGCATCTTTAGTTCCATCTGCATGAACCACTTCTAAAGTTAATTGTTTATCTGGCGCAAATTCATTTAAATCAATAAAGTTAAAAGTATCGTCTTCTTGAATTAAATCGTAATCGTTTTCATTAGCAAAAGTTAAACCTAACATTCCTTGTTTTTTAAGGTTTGTTTCGTGAATTCTTGCAAAAGACTTCACAATAACAGCAGCAACACCTAAGTGTCTTGGCTCCATAGCAGCATGCTCACGAGAAGAACCTTCTCCATAATTATGATCTCCTACAACAACTGTTTTTACTCCAGCTGCTTTATATGCTCTTGCTGCATCAGGCACACCTTCAAACTCTCCTGTTAATTGATTTTTAACAAAGTTTGTTTTCTTACCAAATGCATTAACTGCTCCAATTAAACAGTTATTAGAAATATTATCTAAATGTCCTCTAAAACGTAACCAAGGTCCAGCCATAGAAATATGGTCTGTAGTACATTTACCAAATGCTTTAATTAATAGTTTAGCGCCATAAATTTCATTTCCTAAGGGTTCAAATGGTGTTAGCAACTGTAAACGTTCTGATGTTGGGCTTACAGTAACTTCTACATTACTTCCATCTGCAACTGGCTCTACATAACCTGCATCTTCTACAGCAAACCCTTTTGGAGGTAACTCCCAACCTGTAGGCTCATCAAACATTACTTCTTGACCATCTTCATTAATTAGCTTATCTGTCATTGGGTTAAAATCTAACCTACCAGCAATAGCTATTGCTGCAGTTAATTCTGGTGAAGCTACAAAAGCATGTGTATTTGGGTTACCATCGGCACGTTTAGCAAAGTTTCTATTAAAAGAATGTACAATACTGTTTTTTGGTGCATTTTTAGGATCACTATATCTTGCCCATTGCCCAATACATGGTCCGCAAGCATTGGTAAATATTTTAGCATCTAATTTTTCAAAGATTCCTAAAATTCCATCTCTATCTGCAGTATAACGTACTTGTTCTGATCCTGGATTAATACCAAGCTCGGCTTTCATTTTTAAGCCCTTGTCTAAAGCTTGTTGTGCAATAGAAGAAGCTCTAGATAAATCTTCATAAGAAGAGTTGGTACAAGAACCTATTAAACCCCATTCTACTTTTATTGGCCAATCGTTAGCTTTTGCTTTTTCTCCCATATCTTTACCTGCAGACGTAGATAAATCTGGAGTAAAAGGACCGTTTAATAAAGGTCCTAATTTAGATAAGTCAATTTCAATAACTTGATCAAAATATTGTTCTGGATTTGCATACACTTCTGCATCACCTGTTAAATATTCTTTTACTTGGTTTGCAGCATCAGCAACATCTGCTCTATCTGTGGCACGTAAATAGCGTTCCATAGAATCATCATATCCAAATGTAGAAGTGGTAGCACCTATTTCTGCTCCCATATTACAAATAGTTCCTTTACCTGTACAAGATAAAGAAGTAGCTCCTGGCCCAAAATATTCTACAATTGCACCAGTACCTCCTTTTGCCGAAACAATACCTGCAACTTTTAATATTACATCTTTAGGCGCAGTCCAACCTGAAATTTTTCCGGTTAACTTCACTCCTATTAGTTTAGGAAATTTAAGCTCCCAAGGCATTCCTGCCATTACATCTACTGCATCTGCTCCTCCTACACCAATAGCAACCATTCCTAGCCCTCCTGCATTTACTGTATGCGAATCTGTACCAATCATCATTCCGCCAGGAAATGCATAATTTTCTAATACTACTTGATGTATAATTCCTGCTCCTGGTTTCCAGAAACCAATACCATATTTATTAGATACAGATGCTAAAAATTCAAACACCTCACTACTTACAGAATTGGCATGTTTTAAATCTGTTGCCGCTCCTTCTTTTGCTTGTATTAAGTGATCACAATGTACTGTAGTTGGCACTGCAACTTTTGGTTTTCCTGCTTGCATAAATTGCAATAAGGCCATTTGCGCTGTTGCATCTTGACAAGCAATACGGTCTGGTGCAAAGTCTACATAATCTTTACCTCTAGTAAATGCTTTTGTCGGGCTTCCATCCCAAAGATGATTATATAAGATTTTTTCAGAAAGTGTTAAGGGCTTACCAACAACTTCACGTGCTTTATCAACACGTTCTGCCATTTGCGCATAAACCTTTTTTATCATATCAATGTCGAATGCCATAGTATTTATATTTTTTTGGATTATTTGTACTAATATACAAAATGTAGAATGACTATAAAAGTGTAAATAACATATATATAATGATAGTGAAATAAGTTTTTTCTATGCTATAATGTCTTAAAATGAGAATGTTTTTTTATGTACCTATTTTTTAATTTAGAAACAAAAAAAAAGCCTGAATCTTAGATTCAGGCTTTTTTATATATAAAGAAATTATATTATCTAACTAATTGTTTTTGCGAAGGCTTAAACTTGGTTAAAACAATACCATCTACTGCAGCCTCATATTCTGCTAAAGTAGGAGTTCTTCCTAAAATGGTAGATAATACTACCACTGGAGTAGAAGATAATAAAGATTCTCCTTTTTTCTCTCCATCATCTTTTACAACTCTTCCTTGGAATAAACGTGTAGAAGTTGCCATTACAGTATCTCCTGGTTCTGCTTTTTCTTGGTTACCCATACATAAGTTACAACCTGGACGCTCTAAGTACAACATGTTTTCATACTTAGTACGCGCTAAACCTTTTGGTGCGCTATCGTCAAATTCGAAACCAGAGTATTTTTGTAACACTTCCCAATCTCCTTCTTCTTTTAACTCATCTACAATATTGTAAGTTGGAGGTGCAACTACTAAAGGTGCTTTAAATTCCACTTTTCCATTTTGAGCTTCAATGTTTTTCAACATTTGAGCTAATATTTTCATATCTCCTTTATGCACCATACAAGATCCTACGAAACCTAAATCTACTTTTTTAGTTCCTCCGTAGTAAGATAATGGTCTAATGTTATCATGTGTATAACGTTTAGAAACATCTTCATTATTTACATCTGGATCTGCAATCATTGGTTCAGCAATTTCATCTAAATCAATAATAACTTCCGCGTGGTATTTAGCGTTAGCATCTGGTCTTAAAGCTGGTTTAATTCCTGTTTTAAGCTCAGTAATTCTTGTATTTGCTTTATCAACAAGTCCTTTAAGCACTTGTTTCTCGTTATCCATACCTTTATCAATCATGATTTGGATACGACCTTTTGCTATTTCTAATGATTCGATAAGCGTATCATCTTCAGAAATACAGATAGACGCCTTAGCTTTCATCTCTGCTGTCCAATCTGTGAATGTAAAAGCTTCATCTGAAGTAAGTGTTCCGATATGAACTTCAATTACTCTACCTTGGAATACATTTTCACCACCAAACTGCTTTAACATTTGTTGTTGTGTTGCATGCACCACATCACGGAAATCCATATACGATTTCATTTCTCCTTTAAACGTTACTTTTACAGATTGTGGAATTGGCATAGAAGCCTCACCTGTAGCAAGCGCTAAAGCAACGGTTCCTGAATCTGCTCCAAAAGCAACACCTTTAGACATACGTGTGTGTGAATCACCACCAATAATGATATCCCAATCACCAACAGTAATATCATTAAGTACTTTATGAATAACATCTGTCATTGGGAAATATTTCCCTTTAGGATCACGACCAGTAATTAAACCAAAGTCGTTCATAAAACGCATTAATCTTGGTATGTTGGCTTTAGATTTATCATCCCAAACAGATGCTGTATGACAACCTGATTGGTATGCTCCATCTACAATTGGAGAAATTACTGTTGCAGCCATCATCTCTAATTCTTGAGAAGTCATTAAACCTGTAGTATCTTGTGAACCTACAATATTTACTTCTACACGAACATCTGATCCTGCGTGTAATGTTTTACCTGGAGTAGTACCAACTGCATTTTTATTGAATATTTTTTCAACAGCAGTTAACCCTTGACCTTCAATAGAAATTTCTTTTGATGGTGCATAAACTGGCACTACATCTACATCTAATACTTTAGAAGCAAAGGTTTGTAATTTTTTACCAAAAACAACAGCGTAAGAACCTCCTGCTTTCATAAACTCCATTTTTTGTGGTGTAAATGCTGCAGATATATCTTTTAATTCTGTGTCTCCGTTATATAATTTTTTCTCTTTAGTGTTTATTGTAAGTACAGTTCCTGTTGCAACAGAATATACTTCTTTTAAAACTGGTTCACCATCTTCATCTACAATAGTGTTTCCGTTTTCGTCTTTTTGTTGCACCCAGTTTTTAAGGTCTAAACCAATACCTCCTGTTACACCAACTGTAGTTAAGAAAATTGGAGAAATACCGTTTGTTCCAGCAATTACTGGAGCAATATTAATAAATGGCACATATGGGCTAGCTTTAATACCTGTCCATAATGCTACGTTATTTACACCAGACATTCTTGAAGAACCAACTCCCATAGTACCTTTTTCAGCAATTAACATCACTCTTTTATCAGGATGTTGTGCTTGTAAAGCTTTTAATTCGGCTTGTTGCTCTTTGTTATGCTCAAATAAACACTGACCATGTAATTCTCTATCAGAACGTGAGTGTGCGTCACCACCTGGAGATAATAAATCTGTTGAAATATCACCTACTCCAGCAATAAATGTAACTACTTTTATTTCTTCATCAATTTCTGGTAGTTTAGTAAAAAACTCCGCCTTTGCATAACTTTCTAAAAGTTCTTTAGCAATAGCATTACCTGCTTTATAAGCTGCTTCTAAACGAGAAGTATCTGCGTCATATAAAAACACCTGTGTTTTAAGAACTTCTGCTGCTTCTTTTGCAATAGCTGCATCATCACCTAAGGCTAAATCTAATAACACTTCAATAGAAGGTCCTCCCTTCATGTGCGATAATTGTTCAAAAGCAAAAGCAGGAGTAATTTCTGCAACTACAGATTCTCCTAAAATAATTTCTTTTAAGAATGCTGCTTTTACACTAGCAGCACTTGTGGTACCAGGTAAAACATTATAGATAAAAAAGTTTAGAGAATCTTCTCTGTACTGATTATCTGAATCTTTAATTTGCGCAATGATTTCGCTTAATAATTCTGCACCATCAATTGGTTTTGGATGAAGACCTTGAAGTTTACGTTCTTCAATCTCCTTAATGTAATCGTTATACATGTTCATATAATAGAATAATTCTTTTCAATCTTAATAAAATGCAATTTCATATTCAGAAAACGTAAGAGAATTTCGAACTTCTTTGAATGCTTCATCAACGTTTTCAATTACATTGATGACAAATCCCATATATTTAAGATTTAGGGTTTATTTTTTTATTAAATATCATGCGAAATTACGAAATTTAGGAGAGTTTAAAAAATATATAAAGATATGCAGGAATGATTAAATATAATTTAACGATTTCGCATTTTAAGTGTTTATTTTTAAGAATACGAAAATTTTATATACTCGAAAATAGCAAAATAACAAAACATAACTACTTTAGGAGGTGTAGTTAGAAGTAAAAAAGGACTAATTACTATTAAAACTACAACGATTTAGTAAAAAAAAATCTTTTTAATGTAAAAAGGTGCTAGAATAGCTTTTTAAAATAAGGAGGTAATGATTTGTTCTTCGGAAACGCCTTCTGCTTCTGCTTTATAATTTTTTATTATTCTGTGGCGTAAAATACTAATTGCTACTGCTTGAACATCTTCTATATCTGGAGAGAATTTTCCTTGAATTACAGCATGTGTTTTTGCTGCCAGAATTAAATTTTGTGATGCTCTTGGTCCTGCTCCCCAATCTATGTAGCTTTTTACTAAATCTGCAGCTGTTTCACTATTAGGTCTTGTTTTAGCTACCATTTTTACAGCGTACTCTATTACATTATCTGCAACTGGAATACGACGTATAAGTTGTTGAAAATCTATAATTTCTTGAGCTGTAAACAATGCGTTTACAGTAGCATTTAGATCTGTTGTGGTTGCTTTTACAACCTGTACCTCTTCTTGAAAGGAAGGATAATCTAAATGAATGGCAAACATAAACCTATCTAATTGCGCTTCTGGCAATGGGTAAGTTCCTTCTTGCTCAATTGGGTTTTGTGTTGCTAAAACAAAATAAGGTAAGCTTAATTTATAATGATGACCAGAAACTGTTACTGCTCTTTCTTGCATAGCTTCTAAAAGAGCAGCCTGTGTTTTTGGTGGTGTTCTATTAATTTCGTCTGCTAAAATAATATTAGAAAATATAGGCCCTTTTATAAATTTAAAGTTTCTGTGCTCGTCTAATATTTCACTACCTAATATATCACTAGGCATTAAGTCTGGTGTAAACTGTATACGTTTAAAATCTAATCCTAAGGCTTGTGCTATAGTGTTTACCATTAGCGTTTTTGCCAAACCTGGCACACCTATTAAAAGGGCATGACCTCCAGAAAATATAGAGATAAGGATTTGATTTACTACTTCATCTTGTCCTACAATAACCTTAGCAATTTCTTGCTTTAAGTTTTTATATTTATTTACAAATTGATTTACAGCTGCTACGTCAGACATATTACTTTTTTAACCAGTTACTAGAAAAATCACAATCTCTATGCTCTCCATTAACTTTAATATAAGTATCCTTAATTTTTTCGTCTTGCCATTTTTCAATAGCTTTAAAACGTTTTTCGGTTAGAGCCAATTCTTTAATTTTTAAATAATCACGTGAGTAATCTGCTTCATGCTCATCTACTCTATCTGTTACACGTAATATTTTAAATTTCACTTTTCCTGTTCGGTCTTGATCGGTTTGAATCAAGCTAATTTCACCTTCTTTTAAATCTTGAATTTGTGTATACAATTCTGTATCCATTTTAGTTAATTCAAAATTATAATCTTGAGTTGCTGGATTGATTAAGAAACCACCTTCACTACTTGTTTCTTTTTCATCACTGTATTTTCTTGCAGCATCTTCAAAAGTAATTTCACCATCTACTATTTGCTTACGTACTTCTTCTAATTGCGTTTTTGCTTCTGCAACTGCATCTTCTGATACTTGAGGAATTAGTAATATGTGACGAACATCAAATTCTTGTCCTCTAATTTTTTCTAATTGAATAATATGGTATCCAAAATCGGTTTTAAACGGTTCAGAAATTTCTCCTTCTTGTAATGAAAAAGCAACATCTCTAAATTCTTTCACCATTAAAGGTCTTTCTCTATTTAATGTATACAAACCACCTTTTGGAATAGATGCTTTATCATCTGTATATAATACTACTTTAGAACGAAAACTTGCTCCGTTTTCTAATACATCTGCTCTAAACTCTTTTAGTCTGTTAATTACTTTTTGCGTTTCTTCTGGTGCTACTTTAGGTTCTATTACAATTTGAGATACTTTAAGTTCTGTACCAAAAGTTGGTCTTTCGTCTGCAGGAATTTTATTAAAAAAGATTCTTACTTCTTCTGGTGTTACTTCTACTTCATCAATAATACTGCTTTGCATACGTTTTGCTAACTCATTACTTCTATTGATTTCATACATTTCATCTCTAAAGCTTTTTTCGTCTTCTTTTTTATAGAAGTCTAAAAGCTCTTGCATATCTCCTCCTGTTTGCGTTAAGAATTGTTGTATTTGGTAATCTACATTAGATCTAATTTCTGCATCAGAAACTTCAACACTATCTTGTATTGCATGGTGTGCGTACAGTTTATTTTCTAGAAGAGAACCAAATAATTGACATCTAGGAATATCTTCTGTAGATACTCCTTGAGCTTTCATTTGTAAAATAGTTTTATCTATATCAGACTCTAAAATAATATAATCACCAACAACTGCAGCTACACCATCTACTTTTGTAGCATTGTTATGCTTTAATGTTTTAACACTATCTGTTGGTTGTTCTTTTACCTGATCTTCAATAATCTCTTGTGCAGTTAATACATTAGAGATTAATACTGCTATACTTAATATAAATAGGTGTTTCAATGTATTAGTAGATTTCAAATTTTTTGTTTGTAATTGCATCTTTTGTAATATCCTTTTCTAGTTCTCTTGTTTTTTCTAATTTCCTTTTGTTGATAACAATTTGGTCAATTGTTGTTTTTACATATTCTAAAGGAGCTGTACTATTTTGCAATAGTACGTCATTAATTTGCATCAAATATAAACCTAATGAATCTTTGAGTTGTATAAAATTAGATTTTTTTAACAGTTGCTCTTTATTATCTGTATTAATTACTGGTATTTTCTTAACTATTTGGTTCCATTTTATCCATATAGAATCATTTAAAGAGTAAGATTTAAATTGAATAGATATAGAATCTAGATACTTTTTATCTTTAGCATCAAACCTTTTAAATTTTTTAGCGATTTCTTTAGCGTTCTCTTCTTGCATTTTAGGATCTAGATTGATGTATCTAAATTTAATCAACTCTTCATTTAATTTAAAAGCTTCTTTGTTTTCTTGGTAAAAAGCTTCTGCTTCTTCTTGAGAAACTACAGTGTCTAAATCTCTATTTACTAATGCTTCTAAATAAGCTTTAGCATACAAATCGTTTTTATATTGCTCTACTAACCTATTGTATTGCTCTAGTTTAGTTTCATTTAAGTTTAGCTTTGCTCCTTGTACTAATAATTGCTGCGTTGCCCAACTTTTAATATAATTATTGATTAAAATAGTACTGTCTTGCTTAGAAGCTTCTGAAGAAATTAAATCTTGTATATCTTCATGATACAAATAAGTATCGTTTACTCTTGCTACAGGTGTTTTGCTATCGGTTTCTTTAAAAAAATTACAGGAAACCAATAGTAAAGCAAATGCAAAAACGAATATATAAGATGTTATTTTCAATTAATTATTTAATTTAGATTTTACGCTATTTAATACTTCTTGGTTAATTTTTACTTGGTATTTATTTTCTAGGTCTACTAGCCATTTTTTTTCTTTTGCATCTTGAAAATCACTAGCTACTTTACCTTTAGCTTCTTCATAGGTTTTATAGGTTTTTGGTAACACGTTATTTACTTGTGCTACTACATAAGCATCATTATGCTTATATATTTCTGAAACCCCTTCTTGAAATAGAAAATCATCTGGTAATACTTGGTGTTCTCCATCCATGATACCTTTAGTAAACAATACATTTACTTGATCTTTTGTGTTTACAATGCTTTTTATTTGGTCTATTGTTTTTCCTTTTTTAAGCAACTTAGCAACCTTACTAATATCTTTCTTTTTAGCAGAAGAAGCCACAACAGCATCTACACGTTCTTTAAAAAAGTAGTTTTCTTTATTGTTGTTATAATACTCTTGAACAGCAAGTGTATCTTTTATAGCTGCTTTCCATATTTCATTTTCCATTAAATCAAACAACAATAATCCATCACGATACTCACTAAGTATATTTGCAAAATCTGGATTTTCAAATTCTAAATGCGCTTCTTGATACGCTAACAATTGCTTTTCTAAAAATGTTTGGTAAGCTTTGGTTACAATTTCATTAAAAGGTAATTTATTAGCGTTTCTGCGTTGGTTTTTAATTAAAAAATTAGCAAAATCTTGGTATGTAAATTGCTGATCTTCAATTTTCACAAAAGCTTTTTCTGGTTCAAAACCTTCTGGTGTGTGCCATTTACTAATATAATACGTTGCGTTTAAAATAGATGTAAAATAGTTTAAATCTTCATCTACATTAGTAATTGCATAACGTTGTTTTAGCTCATTTATTCTAGAGTTGCTAATTAGTTTTGATCTACTATCTCGTAAAACCTTAGCTTCTAGTGATGCTTTCATATCTTCAAAAGGAGCGGTTTCTATTTTATGAATAAGTTTCACAATATGCCAACCAAAGTTAGATTTAAATGGTTTGGTATAATCGCCTTCGTTTTCAATAGCAAAAGCCTGGTCTTCAAATTCTTTTGAACGCAACTCTCCGCTAGAAAAAGGAGATAATTTCCCTCCTTTATTTGCAGTACTTTTATCTTCAGAAAAATGTTTTGCTAACGATTCAAAATCTTCGCCTTGTTCTATTTTTTTATAAATATCTTGAATTCTACTTTCTGCATCTGCTTGGTTAAGGTTTACCATGATATGCGCAATTTCTCTTTTTCCTCTAGATTTACGTTTATCTTTAACATAAACGATATGGTAACCAAATTGCGTTTTAAAAGGCATAGAAACAGTACCTATCTCTGTATTAAAAGCAACCGTTTCAAAAGGATAAACCATTTTAAAACCAGAAAAATATCCTAAGTCTTCTGCGTATACTTCTTTACCATCATGCACCTCTTTTTGTACTGTTGCAAAACCTTCTTTAAGTACACGTTCTCTTAATTCAACCAATTTATTATATACTTTTAAAGTATCACTTGGGTTGGCGTTTTCATCTAATCGAATTAAAATATGGCTAGCGTCTACCTCATTAGAAATACGCTCATACGCTTCTTCTACTAAGGCATCTGTAACTTTATTATCTGATAAATAGTTTTTGGCTAATTGACTTCTATAATTACTTAGCTCTCTTTTATACTTAGGCACAGTATCTAAACCTAATGTTTTTGCTTCTTTTAATTTAAGTTTATAACCTACAAAAAGTTTTAAATAAGCATCAATATCTTTTTGTGACTCGTCTTTTACGAGGTCTAAATTTTTATTAAAAACGCGTATAAATTCTGAAGCGTATACAGGATCTTCATCTACTGTAAAAAGTACTTCTTTACTATTATTTTGAGCAGACAGTTTTAGTGAAACCACTAAAAAGAAAAGAATGGTAAATAATCTCATAGTTTAGATAAATATATAATGTATAGGTTCTTGCAAAAATAGAAATATAAACCTATATAGCAAGTTGTATTAACAAAGCATTAAGTAAGAAATAAAATAAAGTTTTACAGTTAGTAAACTAGAATAAAAATATTTACAAATGCTTGCTACAGTTTATTTAGAACACAAATTGTAATTACACTAGTATTAACTAGTGTATTTTATTTTAAAAAAGCCTAAAAAAAACTATATTTATAGCATATTAATTCATTTTTATTCTAATGATTTATACCACAGAAATAGTAGTACACATAGCTATAGACGATTTTTTAAAAAAACTAGAAAATGCAGACAATATGAAGCATTGGCAAAAACACCTAACTAGTTTTGAGCATATTTCTGGTGATCCAGGAACTGTTGGTAGTAAAATGCAACTAAATTATACCGTTGACAAACGTAAAGTAGAACTTATTGAAACCATAACGCATACTAATTTACCTCATGAAATTTATAAGAGTTATGAAACGGAAGGAATGTATAACTACCAAAAAAATCATTTTTACACTACTCCTGAAGGCTACACAAAATGGATTGTTGAAAACGAATTTTCACCAACCAATATAGTATATAAAATAATGGTTTTATTAATGCCGAAAGCCTTTAAGAAACAATCTAAAAAATATTTATTAGACTTTAAAAATTTTGCCGAAAACGGTACATCTATACAACATGCGTAAACTAAAACTAATCTGGGATTTTAGAGGTCCTGCTGCTGAAAAAACAGCACAACATCATGAAATTCATTTAAATGAATATATACAAAATCAACCTTTAAATGTAGATTTAGTAGGTCATCAAATTATGAATGAAATGCATGCTATTGCCTTTATGGTTATAGAGGAAGCAGATAAAATAACATTTAGAGATGCCTTAAAACCACATCGTGGTGAATGGGTTGAAAACTAATTACAATCTAACTCCTGTTTTTGACCTTAAAATTAAAAAGACTTACTACACCATTAATTCAACCTTTTAAAAGGTCTAATAATTAGTCTTGCGGCTTTATCAAAGTTTATATAATTATACGTCCAATTAAAGAAAACAATAATTCTATTTCTAAAGCCTACCAATGCCATAAGGTGAATAAACATCCATACAAACCAAGCAAAAAATCCTGCAAACTTAAAATGTTTTAAGTCTACAACTGCTTTATTTCTTCCAACAGTAGCCATAGAACCTTTGTCTTTATACACAAACTTTTTAAGCGGTTTACCTTCTATTAAACGTATTAAATTTTTACCAAGAAGTTCTCCTTGTTGTATTGCTGGTTGTGCTACCTGAGGATGACCATTAGGATAGTCTTTTGTTTTCATTAAAGCAATATCTCCTAATGCAAAAATAGAATCATAAGCTTCTATTTGGTTGTATTCATTAACCAAATAACGATTACTACGCTCTGCTACAACTGTTGCTTTTAAACCATTAACCGGATTTCCGGTAACTCCTGCTGCCCAAATAAGGGTTTCAGACTCTAAAGTTAATTCAGAATTGGTTTGTACTGTTTTTCCATCATAATCCTTTACAAAAGTATTACAATGTACTTGCACACCAAGATCTACTAAAAATTTCTCTGCTTTAGCAGAAGCATGCTCACTCATAGGTGGTAATAGTCTTGCATTACCTTCTAACAAATGAATTTGCATATCACTAGGATTTAAATCTTTGTAATCTCTTGGCAGTATATTATTTTTAAGCTCTGCAATTGCTCCTGCCAACTCTACTCCTGTTGGTCCTCCTCCTACAATTACAAAATTTAAATAAGCTTTTCTTTCATTTAAGGTATCAGAAATAGCGGCTTTTTCTAGATTTTGAAGCATTAAACTTCTAATATCTAAAGCTTGCGGAATGCTTTTCATAGCCATACTATATTTTTCAACAGCTGGATTGCCAAAAAAATTTGTTTTGGTTCCTGTAGCTATTACCAAATAGTCATACCTTAAATCGCCAATATTTGTTTTAATAGATTTTGTTTCCGGAAAAATTTGTTCCACTTCTGCCAACCTAAAAAAAGCATTGTCATTTTTTTTAATAATTTTTCTAAGTGGATAGGCAATAGAATCTGGTTCTAATCCTGCACTAGACACTTGATATAATAAGGGTTGAAAAGTGTGATAATTGTGTTTGTCTAACAAAACAACTTGTACCGCTTTGTTTTTTAAAGATTTAGCAAGCTTAACTCCAGCAAAACCACCTCCAATAATAACAATTCTAGGTATTTTTGATTCGGGAATATTCATAAATGAAGTGTAAAAAAAAATGTAATTCAAAGTTACTAAAATACCTTAGTAAATACTATTTTTAAAGAAACTATAACATATGTGTAACATTTTTAAATTTATACTACTAATAGAGTAACTAAACCACCAATTTGAATAAAGAGTTAGAACATAGTTTTGTAGAACAACTTGAAAAACATCAAAACATTGTGCATAAAGTTTGTAGGCTTTACACCAACAATCAAGATGCGCATAATGATTTGTTTCAAGAAATAACCATACAGCTTTGGCGTGCCTTCCCTAAATTTAGAGGAGACGCTAAGTTTAGTACATGGATGTATCGTGTTGGATTAAACACAGCCATAACCCTTTACAGAAAAAGCAAACGTAGAGTTAATACACAAGACTTTGATGCTATACAATTTAAAATAAAAGCAGATGAATATGATGATACAGAAGAAGAACAGTTAAAGCTACTATACAAAGCAGTACACCAATTAAACGATATTGAAAAAGCCTTAGTTTTTTTATACTTAGAAGATAAAAACTACAAAGAGATTAGCGAAACAATGGGAATTAGCGAAGTGAATGCAAGAGTGAAAATGAACAGAGTGAAAAAAAAATTAAGAACCATTTTAAATCCGTAAAACTATGGATGAATTAGAATTATTAAAAAAAGACTGGAAGAAAGAGGATGCATCTCGCTATCCTAAACTTACCTATAACGAAATTTATAAAATGATATTGAAGAAATCTTCTTCTATTGTTAAATGGATTTTTATTATTAGCATTTTAGAGTTTGTATTATGGTCTGCCATATCTTTTGGATTAAAAGATGCAGAGTACAATAAGCGTTTTGACTCTTATCATGCAGAAAACATTATAACTCCTTTTATAGTTCTTGGCTATATCGTATTAGCGTACTTTTTTTATAAATTCTTTATGAACTACAAAAACATTTCTGCTACAGACAATGCAAAAGTACTCATGGAAAACATATTAAAAACCAGAAGAACTGTAAAACAATATGTTGGTTTCAATCTAATATACTTAGCCCTTTCGTCTTTTATTATTTTAGGAATTCAATTTAATAGAGACGAAGAAATGCTTGGTTATATTGAAAACGCTTCGGCAAACGGAGAATTACTAAAGTTTTACGCAGTCACTATTTTGGTAACAGTAGCAGCTGTTGCTATTCTTATTGCACTTATTCTAGGCTTTTATTACTTAATTTATGGTATTTTATTAAAACGCCTTAATAGTAATTATAAAGAATTAAAGAAACTAGAACTGTAGTAGTTCTTAAGTTGTCCACTTGCGTTTTTTATTAAGCTCTTCTTGTAAAGCAAGCTCTTTTTGAGGTATTACCTTTAAAAAAGAAGGATGTTGCTCTATGGCATACTCTATCTTTTCTACTATACTTGCAATACTTTCGTTATCGTAATCAATATCAAGAGGTTGTTTTATTTCAAAACTCTGTAGAATATTTTTCTTTTTAATACGCAATCCTTTTTTATCAAAACTACGTCTAAAACCATCAATAACAATAGGTACAACAACAGGTTTGTATCTTTTAATTATATGCGCAGTTCCTTTTCTAATAGGCTTAAAAGGTGTGGTTGTTCCTTGCGGAAATGTAATTACCCAACCATCATCTAAGGCCTTACTGATATTAGAAATATCACTCATTTTAACCTGTCTGTTAATATCCTCTCCTTTAGATCTCCAAGTACGTTCAATACTAATAGATCCTACATAAGCTAATATTTTAGGTAACAAACCAGCGTTCATGGTTTCTTTTGCTGCTACGTAGTATATGTTTAATTTCGGGTTCCATAGGTACCCAATGTTTTTTATAGAATCGTCTCTATTACTTAAACTAGCATTAAACACATGAAACATTGCAACTACATCTGCAAAATAGGTTTGATGGTTAGAAATAAATAAAACATTAGTATCTGGTAGATTTTTAATAATATCAGAACCTTCAATTTGTAGTTCGTTAAAACCACGAAATCTTCTATGTGTTAATGCGCCTAAAATGCGAATCAACCATTTTTTAACAAAAAGAATATGACCAAAAGGATTTTTTTTAAACAATCCCATAAATAAATTTTATATCAGTTAGACAACAAAAGTAATAAAACATAAGCGTTACAAGGCTAGTTTTAACAAGTCTTTTATTTCACTTAACATCATGGCTGTTGCTCCCCAAACTACATAATCATTAAGTTTAAAAGCAGGAACCACAACATCACGCTTGTAAGAAGTTGAAACCAACTCAGTTATAACGCGCTTCTCTTCTAAAAAATGCGATAAAGATACCTCAATAATATCTTCTACTTCACTTTCTTGTTTAATAAAACTAGGCGTGCTATTACTATAACCTATAAAGGGTTGCACAAAAAAATTACTTGGCGGAATATATACTTGTGTTAAGGTTTTAAGTACTTTAATATCTTGCATAGGCACACCAACCTCTTCTTCGGTTTCGCGTAAAGCAGTATGTTTTAAAGAGGAGTCTTGCGCTTCTACTTTTCCGCCAGGAAATCCTACTTGAGCAGAATGCACTCCTTTGTAGGTTTTTCTTAATATTAAAACAAATTTTGTTTTTTGTGCTGCATCTGGATAAAACAATGCTAAAACAGCAGATTGCTTCGCGTTTTTTATTTCCTCTTGTCGCTTTTGTAAAAGCGATTCCCTAAAAGGAGGCGACATTTTAAACTGTGATGCTTCGGCTGGAAGCTCTAGATTGTTTATTTTTGATGTTACTTTTAAAAACTCATTAAAATTCATCTATGCGATTTGTATTATTATGCTTAATTCCTCTTCTTTTTCTGAATTGTGAAGATAAAAAAACAGAACCTAAGAAGACTTCAAAAATAGTTCAAAATAATTCAGAAGAAAAAAAAGAAGCTAAAAAAGATTCTGTAATAGAACCTGAAAGAGAATACCCTTTTCTTACAGATGATAATGCTATGGAATTCTTTTTAGAGTATGAAAAACATAATAAAGAGAACAAAGTAAGAATTACCACAGATTTTGGAGAAATCGATATTTTACTTTTTAACGAAACCAAATTTCATCGCGCTAACTTTATCTTTTTAACCAAACAAAGCTATTTTGACAATACACAGTTTTACAGAATTGTAAATAATTTTATCATTCAAGGTGGTAATACAGATGATGCTAAGGTAAAACGCAAAAGAAAAAAAATTGGTAAATACCTATTACCAAAAGATACCAAAAGAGGGTTTAAACACCATAGAGGCGCTGTAAGTATGCCAAGTGGAGCTATTAAAAACCCTTACAAATTAGCTTCGCCTTATCAATTTTTTATTGTTCAAAAAAAGGATGGCGCGTACCATTTAGATGGTGATTACACCATTTTTGGTAAAGTAATTCGTGGTATGGATGTGGTAGATGAAATAGCCAAACAAGAAACAGATAATGCCGAATGGCCTTTGCATAATGTTTACATTAAAAAGGTAGAAATTATAGAGTAATTGTTAGTTGTTAGAAACATCTGTTTTTTAATACCAACAAAAAAACATTTACCAATTACTTAAATCGCACAATGCTTACTAAATACTGAATACTGTATACTGAACACTGCCCACTGACCACTGCTCACTAAACCCTACCACTACTCCTTATACAAACCAGGTAAACTAATTTTAAACTTTACTGCAATTAATCGCGTAAGTATAACCACTACACCTGCAATTATAAACACAAAATTACTATCTATAGGTAGCTTGCGCACTAAAAAATAAGTAAGACCTCCTAATATACATGCCGTTGCATAAATTTCTTTTCTAAAAATCACAGGTATTTCATTACATAAAATATCTCTAATAACACCACCAAAACAAGCAGATATAGTACCTAGAGCAATACAAATTATAGGGTCTAATCCTGCTAAAAGCCCTTTTTCTATACCTACAACAGTATACAATCCTATACCAATAGTATCAAATAAAAATAAAGAAGTACGTAAATAATTAATCTTAGATCTAAAAAGTATGGTTAATAGTGTAGTAATTAATATTACATAGGTAAAGGTCATATTGGTCATCCAACTAACTGGAGTTTGCCCAATAAGTATATCTCTTAAAGTTCCTCCTCCTACTGCTGTTACAAAAGCAATAATTAAAACACCAAAAGCATCCATTCTTTTATTCATAGCTATTAAAACGCCAGAAATAGCAAAAGCAATGGTACCTAATATATCAATGATATAAAACATAAAATTTTAATTAAAAATTACACCTTTAAACGCTGCAAATGTATAGTATTAAAGTTTTAAATTACAATTCAGTCATTAATTACTACAATTGGGTATAAGCATTTTGGTAACCCTTTTCATTATAACCATCTTTACACTGTAATTAATAAAACCATAAGCAATGAAAACTTTACAAAAAAACCACAAACCACAGCTTTTAAATCAAAACACAATAGTTAAATCTTTTGCTTTACTACTTGTTTGTATCTTATCTTCTTTTGTTGGCCAAGCACAAACCGAAACCAAAGGTCATGCTATAACAGTAACCGTTAAAAACATAAAAAACACCAACGGAAACATTATTTTATCATTACATAATGCTTCTACTTTTATGAAAAGTAAAGGATTAGAAAGTAGTGCTACCAAAATAAACGGAGACAGCGTAACTTTTACTTTTAAAAATGTAATTCCTGGGGAATACGCCATAATGGGAGTACATGACGAAAACAGCAACAACCAAATGGATTTTGAATTAAACGGAATGCCTAAAGAAAGCTATGGCATGTCTAACAACCCAATACTTTACGGACCACCAACTTTTGATGCTGCTAAATTTGAAATCAAAAAAGAAGACGTAAATATTATCATTCGTTTTTAACAGCACATAAAAAGCTATTTAAATCAAAAGCCACGTAAAACATTTGTTTACGCGGCTTTCTTCTCACTATTAATCAGTTATTTAGGGAATAACTTTACGGTTAGACGGTTTCATTCAGCCAAGCTTTCATCATCCATACAGTTTTTTCTTGTTCTGCAATAAAATCGCTCATCATAGAGTTGGTACCTTCATCATTTGCATCACCTGCTTTTTGCAAAATAGCACGCTCTATTTGTAGTAATTCAGATAAAGAATCTACAATTAATTGTACAGCCTTAGTATCTTCAGATATGTTTTTACCTACAGGCACTTTTGCAAGTTCACTATAGTCTGCAAAGGTATGTAAAGGGGTTTCTCCTAGAGTTAAAATACGTTCTGCAATTTCATCTACTTTCATATTAGCATCTGTATATAATTCTTCAAATTTTATATGAAGATTAAAAAATGCTTTCCCTTTAATATTCCAATGAATACCTCTTAAATTTTGATAATACGTTTGAAAATTAGCCAATAATCCGTTTAAATCTTGTGCTAATTCTTTTGTGATTTTGGAGTCTAATCCTATACTATTTAGTGTCATAATTATTGCTTTTTGTTATACTACAAAGTTATTCAATATTTAACCGTTTTATACATAAGTTTTATTGATAGTTTTTATATTTTTATAGTCTAAATTGATATAGATGACAATTACACAATTATACTACGTATTGGCTGTTGCCGAAAATCAGAATTTCACAAAAGCTGCAGAAAAATGTTTTGTTACACAGCCTACTTTAAGCATGCAAATACAAAAATTAGAAGACGAGTTAGACATTCTTATTTTTGACCGAAGCAAAAAGCCTATTGAACTTACAGATGTTGGTAAAAAAATTGTTAATCAAGCTAAAAACATTGTTAATGAGTCCTATAGAATTAAAGATATTGTAGACCAACAAAAAGGATTTATTGGTGGCGAATTTAAACTAGGAATAATACCTACTGTAATGCCAACACTGCTTCCTATGTTTTTAAAAACATTCATTAAAAAATACCCAAAAGTAAAACTTATAATAGAAGAGTTAACCACAGACGAAATTATCTCTAGAATTAATGAAGGCCATCTAGATGCTGCTATTGCTGCAACGCCTTTATTAAATGAAAACATTAAAGAACGTGTACTGTATTTTGAACCCTTTGTAGCATACATACCTAAAAACCATAGATTGCATGCTACAACTAAAATAAATACTAGCGATTTAGAAATTGACGACATGCTTTTATTAGAAGATGGACACTGCTTTAGAGATGGTGTAATTAACTTATGTAAAGTATTAAAAGACCATACAGATCACAATTTTCAACTAGAAAGTGGTAGTATAGAAACCTTAATAAAACTATCTAATGAAGGTTTAGGCATGACCTTATTACCATATTTACATACCTTAGACATGTCTGAAAAAAATAAAGAAAACCTTCATCATTTTACAGAGCCTTCTCCTGCAAGAGAAGTGAGTATTATTTACCATAAAAGCGAACTTAAAATGCAAATTATTGAAGCTTTACAAGATGTTATTTCTGGTATTATTAGAGGTGCTATTGCTTTTCAAAATGTAGAAATTATTAGTCCTTTACCTAAAAAACAAAGCGTATTAAGTAACTAACTGTATAATATTATTTTCCTAACAATTATCTACAAAAGAAAAATATGAATGAAAATAAAGAGCAAAAAATCAAATCAATCGAGGAATTTGTTAAATCAGTTAAGATAAAAGTCAATGACTTAAAAGATAATAATGAGACTGCTAATATATGGTTTAGAGGAGAAAGTAACTGCAAAATTTCAACTCCTCTAGTTCCTAAAATATATAGAATATATAATGATCCTACTGAAGTAAAAGCTTATGAATATGCTGTTGGATTAGAAAATAATATTAAATCTGAATTTAGTATTAGATCTGCTCCTTATCTGCAAAAATCAAATATTCAAGCTAGTAAATGGAATAACTATTTTTTAATGCAGCATTATGGATTAGAAACGAGGCTATTGGATTGGACTGAAAGTGCTTTAATCGCATTATATTTTGCAATTGAAAACTTAAACACAAATGATGATTGCCGAGTTTGGATATTAAACCCATTTAGGTTAAATAAATTTTCAACTAGTAAAGTACATCCTCAAAATAAAGAAATAGAATCGCTAATTAATCCTTCTGACACAGAACCTACTGATTTATTTGATGGATTAAAAAAAATAAACTTAAATGAGCTTGCAAGACTTTATTTAGATTTAGAATTTAATAAACAAAAAGAAGGCAAAAAAATAAATTTTCATCCTTTGGCATTATACCCAACAATTCTTGACGAAAGAATGAATACTCAATCTTCTTGTTTTACAATATTTGGTAATGTCGTTAATGGACTTTTATCCATTCCAAATAAAGAGAACCTTTTGCAATCAATTTTAATCGATGGCACTAAAAGAAGAACAATGAAAGAAGAATTGAGATGGTTAGGAATATCACAAAAAAGCATCTATCCTGATTTGGCTGGGTTAAGTAAATCGATTTCTGATAAATATAATATTGAACATTTAATACTAAAAAAGAAATAAGTAAAACATTATACAACAAAGTATATAATATATTGTTATTTCTAGCCTACATACGAAAATCTTTCTGAATTCACTCTCATTCAGCTCTTGCTTAGCAAATTAGTTATTTATCCACACAACTAATCACAAACAAGAGCTTAACCCAAAACAACCAGCAACCTTTTACAAACCATATTATTTATTTTCTTGAGTTTTTGTGCTACTGAAAAAAAACAAACCAAATTTAAGTAGACACTACCAACACTAGCCTTTGCTTAAAACCAAGCAAGCAGCTATATTTGTATATTTTACTGAAAAACAGTAACTTACAAATTAAAATTCTATAAAAACTTAAAACACAAGACCTAAAAAGGCTTTGTTAATTAAAGTTTACTACTATATAGAAAAGTGTAATAACCAAGAAAAACCAACTATTATGGACCGAAAAAAGTTTATAAAATCGACTGCATTAGGTTTAGGAGCTCTATCTTTTGCTCCTATGGTAAATGCCTGTAAAACGGAATCTAAAAATGAAAATTTAGACCAATTAGCACAAGTAGAAGCTATAAAAAGTAAAGAGGCAGAACAAATTGTGCAACGTATAGATCCTAAAATTGTTAAAAACAAAGAAGGACAACTTTTAAATGTTCTTGGAGACAACCAAAATATTAAATTAACAGGTAAAGACACCAACGGACAATTTACTTTAATAGAGCAAAATAACAAACCAGGAGTTGGTATTCCTCCTCATGTTCATGAAAATGAAGATGAAGTATTTCAAGTAATTGAAGGTCAGGTTGAAATGCGTATAGGAGAAGAAACAACCACTTTACATGCTGGAGATTTAATTTTTTGCCCAAAGGGAATTCCGCATTCTTGGAAAGTTGTTGGCGAACAAGACACTAGAGCAATGTTAAGTATTTTTCCTGCAGGACTTGAAAACATGTTTGAAGAACTAGCACAACTACCTGTTGGTCCTCCAGATTTTGAAAAAGTGGCAAAAATTTGTGGCAAGTACAAACTAAAGTTTGTGTAATAAAGTAACACACCAACAATAGATTATTTTTAACCTACTACAACCAATCTTTACGTTTTAAAAGATTTTCTATATGCGCAAAATGGTGTAGGCTATGCCATGCATAAATACCAATATTCTTTTTTAAAACTACGGGATCATTATGTTCTGGATGTATAAAAGACTTGTTTAAATCTGTTATATCTAAACCTTTTAGTAAATATACCAACTTAATATGTGTGGCTTTTAAATGGAGTAAAGACATTGCAATTGGTGCTGTTTTTGCATCTTCTAGTGCTGCCCAATGCTGTTCATAATAGTATTTAATAACAGGTGAGTCTTCTGTTAAAGCCCATTTAAAACGTATATAACTATGCAAATGACTATCTGAAAGATGGTGTATCACCTGCCTAACAGTCCAACCTTCTGTTCTATATGGTGTATCTAGTTGTTTATCATTTAATCCTGAAACCAGTTTTTCTAAACGATCAGGAAAGTGCTCTAGTACAAAAATCCATGTATTTACATCTTGTTGTGTTACTTCTTCAGGACATTCAAACTGCCCTATAGGATATTTTAATTGCTCAAGAGTATCTTTCATAAAAAACAAGTTTTAAACTGCTAACCAAAATGGTAATACAATTAAAACTCTAAGATATATATTTCTTAAGAATGTATACATATAAAAAACGCCTCATTAAAAATGAAGCGTTTTTTTGTATAAATATATTTTAATAGTGCTTATTTCACATCCATTAACTCTACATCAAAAATTAATGTAGCGTCTGGTGGAATTACTCCTCCTGCACCTCTGCTTCCGTAACCTAAGTGACTAGGAATAACAAAACGAGCTTTATCACCAATTTTTAATAATTGAACACCTTCATCCCAACCTGAAATTACTTGTCCAACTCCTAAAGGAAATTCAATTGGTTCTTTTCTTTTATAAGAAGAATCAAAAACGGTTCCGTCTGCTAATTGTCCTTTGTAGTGTACAGAAACTGTTTTTCCTTTTTCAGCTTTTGCTCCAGTACCTTCTTGAAGTATTTGGTAACGTAAACCACTATCTGTTTTATTAAATCCTGCTGCTATTTTATCTAAAGCTGCTTCTTGTGCTGCTTTTTCTTCAGCTAAACGTTTTTCACGAGAACCTTCAAAAGTTCTAAATGCTTCAACAGCATTAAAACCTTCTGCATCTGCACCTACTCTTACTATTTCTAAAGTAGTAATTTCATCGCCTTGTGCAATAGCATCAACTACATCTTGTCCTTCTACAACTTTACCAAAAACAGTATGATTATTATCTAACCAAGGTGTTTCTACGTGAGTTATAAAAAACTGACTTCCGTTTGTTCCTGGTCCTGCATTTGCCATAGATAAAATTCCTGGTGCATCATGCTTTAATTCTGGATGAAACTCATCATCAAATTTATAACCAGGATTTCCTGTTCCTGTACCTTGAGGACATCCTCCTTGTATCATAAAATCAGGAATTACTCTATGAAATTTTAAACCATCATAATAAGGAGTTCCTTGTGGCTTTACTTCGTTTTCTAAGTTTCCTTCTGCTAAAGCAACAAAGTTACCTACAGTTCCTGGAGTTTTCTGGTATTCTAAAGCTACTAATATTTCGCCTTTTGTAGTATTAAATTTTGCGTATAAACCGTCTTGCATTGTCATAATTTTTAATGAATTGCAAAGATAGCGAATGATTTTAGATTAACGAATTACGAGTTTATTTTTTTAACCTTATTAAAAGATTAACAAATAAAACACTACCTAATACCTAATACCTAATAAACTTAGTTGTTCACTAATTAGCCACTTCACTAATAAACTTAATTCTATACAAACGCAGTTCTTCATCATCATAATCTCCATCAAACTCTTCAATAGCAACATCTATTTTATCGGTTTCCGATTCCATAAAATACTCGTGTATTTCCTCTTGTTGGTCCTCGTCTAAAATATCATTAATCCAATAATCAATATTCAATTTGGTTCCAGAAAACACAATAGCTTCCATTTCTTTAATAAAAGAAGCCATTTCCATTCCTTTAGCCTCTGCAATATCACTTAATGGTAACTTTCTATCTACATTTTGAATAATATAAAGTTTTAATGCCGAATTACTTCCTGTAGATTTAACCACCATATCATCTGGTCTAATAATATCGTTTTCTTCTACATATTTAGAAATAAGCGCTACAAAATCTTTACCATATTTTTTTGCTTTTCCATCACCAACACCATGAACATTAGAAAGTTCTGCTAGTGTGATTGGGTATTTTAAAGACATATCTTCTAATGAAGGATCTTGAAAAATAACAAATGGAGGTACTCCTAGTTTTTTAGCATTTTTCTTACGTAAATCTTTTAGCATAGCCATTAACGCAGCATCTGCTACTGCAGCACCACCTTTAGCTTGTGTAATTATAGAATCATCTGTGGTTTGATCAAAAACGTGATCTTCGGTCATCATAAAAGACTCCGGATTTTCAATAAAATCTTTACCTGCTGGCTGTAGTTTGATAACTCCATAAGTTTCTATATCTTTCTTTAACAAACCTGCTACTAGTGCTTGTCTTATTAAAGCCATCCAGAAAATCTTATCGTGATCTTTACCTTTTCCAAAAAACGGTTGTTCGTTTGTTTTATGCGAGTTTATTAAGGCATTTTCTTTACCTGTAATAACGTTTACTAAATCTTTAGATTTATATTTTTGATTTGTACTAGCTACAATTTCTAGGGCTAGTTTTACTTCTTCTTTTGCTTCTTGCTGCTTTTTAGGATAACGTACATTATCATCCATATCGCCTCCTTCACCAGTTTCATTGTCAAATTCTTCACCAAAATAATGCAGTATAAACTTTCTTCTAGAAATTGAGGTTTCTGCAAAAGCTACCACTTCTTGTAATAAAGCATGGCCAATTTCTTGTTCGGCAACAGGCTTTCCTGACATAAATTTTTCTAACTTTTCTATATCTTTATAAGCATAATAAGCTAAACAATGTCCTTCTCCTCCATCACGTCCTGCTCTTCCGGTTTCTTGGTAATAACTTTCAATACTTTTTGGTATATCATGGTGTATTACAAAACGTACATCTGGCTTATCTATTCCCATACCAAAGGCAATAGTAGCAACCACCACATCAATGTCTTCCATTAAAAACATATCTTGATGTTTTGATCTTGTTTTAGCATCTAAACCTGCATGATAAGGTACCGCTTTAATACCATTTACTTGTAAAGCTTGCGCAAGTTCTTCTACACGCTTTCTACTTAAACAGTACACAATACCAGATTTACCTTCGTTTTGTTTTATAAATCGAATAATATCTGCATCAACCGTTTTGGTTTTTGGTCGTATTTCGTAGTATAAATTAGGTCTATTAAAAGATGCTTTAAAGGTCTTTGCATCAGACATGCCAAGATTCTTCAATATATCTTCTTGTACTTTTGGTGTAGCAGTAGCTGTAAGACCTATAATAGGAATATTATCACCTATACGTTGTATAATGTTTCTTAAATTTCTGTATTCTGGTCTAAAGTCATGTCCCCATTCACTAATACAATGGGCTTCATCAACAGCCATAAAAGAAATTTTAACCGTTCTAAGAAACTCTACATTATCTTCTTTTGTTAAAGATTCTGGTGCTACATATAATAGTTTGGTAATACCATTGGTAATATCCTGCTTTACCTGTTTTACTTCTGTTTTGTTCAATGACGAATTTAAAACATGAGCAACACCATCGTGTTCAGAAACACTACGTATGGCATCTACTTGGTTTTTCATTAAGGCTATTAATGGAGAAACAACAATTGCTGTTCCTTCTTGCATTAAAGCGGGTAGTTGGTAACATAAAGATTTACCTCCTCCTGTTGGCATTATAACAAAAGTGTTTTGTCCAGATAAAATACTCTGTATTACACCTTCTTGCAATCCTTTAAACTTACTAAAGCCAAAATATTTTTTTAGGGAAACTTGTAAGTCCTTTTCAGTAATAGACATGTATTATTTTTAATATTAAAATTATTATAAAAATACACTAAATTCTTTTTGCTATTAATTAGTAGTGTATATAATCAACCTCATTAATTTTTCGTTAACTTTGCAGCTAAATTTTGTAGGTCTACAATTTGAAATTACTTGACCAACATTAAAGATAAAAAAATCTTTATTAGCAACAACTTAAAAAACTCATAAATTTTGAGCAATATACATTCTATTATTTCTACGGCAAAGCAAACTATTGAGTTAGAGAGCAAAGCAATTTTAAATTTATCGCATTTAGTAAATGATAATTTTGCAGAAGCTGTTAACCTTATTTATAACTCTAAAGGTAGAGTAATTATTACAGGAATTGGTAAAAGTGCTATTATTGCTACTAAAATTGTAGCTACTTTAAATTCTACAGGTACACCTTCTGTTTTTATGCATGCTGCAGATGCCATTCATGGTGATTTAGGTTTAATATTAAAAGACGATGTAGTTATTTGTATTTCTAAAAGCGGAAACACGCCAGAAATTAAAGTTCTTGTTCCTTTAATTATGAATGCTGGTAACAAAATGATTGCTATTACAGGGAATAAAGATTCCTTTTTAGGGCTGCAAGCAGATTATGTTTTAAATGCTTTTGTTGAAAAAGAAGCTTGCCCAAACAATCTTGCTCCTACAACTAGTACTACTGCACAATTAGTACTTGGTGATGCTCTTGCGGTTTGCTTATTAGAGTTACGAGGCTTTTCTAGCAAAGACTTTGCTAAATACCATCCTGGTGGAGCTTTAGGTAAAAAACTATATTTACGTGTTCAAGATATTTCTTCGGTAAACCAAAAACCAAAAGTATCTCTTAATACAAGTATAAAAGAAGTAATTGTTGAAATTACCGAAAAAATGCTTGGAGTAACTGCTGTAGTTGAAAACGAAAAAATCGTGGGGATCATTACAGATGGTGATTTACGTAGAATGCTTAGTAAAGTAGATGATTTTTCTACCCTTACTGCTAAAGATATTATGAGCGAAAACCCAAAACGCATAGATGTTAACGCAATGGCTGTTGATGCTATGGAGGTTTTAGAAACCTATGGTATTTCGCAAATATTAGTAGAAGACAAGGGCAATTATGCTGGTGTGGTACACGTACATGATTTAATAAGAGAAGGTATTATATAATGGCTAAAAAAAATGTAAATGAGATGTCTTTTCTAGACCATCTTGAAGATTTAAGATGGCATCTAGTACGTATTTGTATTGCTGTAGTACTTTGTGCTGTAGTAGCTTTTTTATTTAAAAGCTTTATTTTTGATGTTATTATACTTGGTCCTAAAGACATGGCTTTTCCTACCTACAGATGGTTGTGTAGCGCTAGCCAATTAATAGGTATAGAAGACTCTTCTTTTTGTGGTGAAAGCTTTCCGTTTCAAATTCAAAGTAGAACCCTTGCTGGACAATTCTCTGCACATTTATGGACCTCTATTTACGCTGGTTTTATTATATCGTTTCCGTATATATTATACCAACTTTGGGCTTTTATTAGTCCTGGTATGCATGAAAATGAACGCAAACACTCTGGTGGCTTTATTGTAATCTCTTCTATTTTATTTTTTCTAGGGGTACTTTTTGGTTATTATATTGTAACCCCTTTATCTATAAACTTTCTTGGTACCTACTCGGTTAGTCAAGAAGTACATAATGATTTTGACTTAGCAAGTTATATTGGACTAGTAAGAGCTACTGTAATTGCTTCCGGATTAATTTTCGAGCTTCCTATTATTATCTACTTTTTAACCAAAGTAGGTCTTGTAACACCAGAATTCTTAAAAAAATACAGAAAATACGCCCTTGTAATAGTGCTTATTCTTTCTGCAATCATAACACCTCCAGATATAGCAAGTCAAATTATTGTTGCTATACCTATATTAATACTTTATCAAGTAAGTATCTATATTTCAAAAATTGTAGTACAAAGAGAGGCTAAAAAAAATCCAGATAATAAAATAACAAAGCATGTCTAATATAGTAAACGAATTTAACGAGTATCGTTCTAAGATGAATGATAAAATTCTTGCAGATAATAATAAAGTAATCAAACGTATTTTTAATTTAGACACAAACGCTTTCGCGGAAGGAACACTAGATAAAAAAACCAAAGAACTTTTAGGGCTTGTAGCATCTATGGTGTTACGTTGTGATGATTGTGTAAAATACCACTTAGAAGCCTGCTACAAAGAAGGACTTACTAAAGAACAAGTGGTAGAATCCTTAAGTATTGCCAATTTAGTTGGTGGTACAATTGTAATTCCGCACTTAAGAAGAGCCTATGAATATTGGGATGCTTTAGAAGAAGCCCAAGGTTAAACTTTACTTAAATTAATAGTGTATACCTTATACTATTATGGTTTTTATTATTTTTAACCACAAGTACACAAAAAATAAAGCAAGAGCATTAACAAGCAAGATGTGCTAAATAAACAACAATAGATCTAAACATATGAAACTTAGAGCAGAACATTTAATGAAATCCTATAACGGACGAAAAGTGGTAAAAGACGTTTCTTTAGAAGTAAAGCAAGGAGAAATTGTTGGTCTTTTAGGTCCTAATGGAGCAGGAAAAACAACTTCGTTTTATATGATTGTTGGACTGATTAAACCTAATGGTGGAAACATTTATTTAGAAGATACTAATATTACAAAATACCCAATGTACAAACGTGCTCAAAATGGTATTGGGTATCTAGCACAAGAAGCTTCGGTATTTAGAAAACTAAGTATTGAAGATAATATTTTAAGCGTATTACAACTTACCAAACTGAGCAAAAAAGAACAACACCTTAAAATGGAATCTTTAATTGAAGAGTTTGGTTTAGGACATATTAGAAAAAGTAGAGGCGATTTACTTTCTGGTGGAGAACGTAGACGTACCGAAATTGCACGTGCACTTGCTACAGACCCTAATTTTATTTTATTAGATGAGCCTTTTGCTGGTGTTGACCCTGTTGCTGTAGAAGATATTCAACGTATTGTAGCACAACTTACCAAAAAGAATATTGGTATATTAATTACAGACCACAACGTACAAGAAACCCTTGCCATTACAGATAGAACGTATTTAATGTTTGAAGGTGGTATTTTAAAAGCAGGAAAACCAGAAGAACTTGCTGAAGATGAAATGGTACGTAAAGTATACCTAGGACAAAACTTTGAGCTTCGTAGAAAGAAAATAGATTTTTAATTCTTGTTTCTTGGTATTCCTGTGAAAGCAGAAATCCATAAGCAAAACCAAGCTATCTTCTAGTAGATTCCTGCTTTCGCAGGAATGACAAATGACAATAATTTTAGACTCTTAAATTAATCATACTCACAAAAAGACGCATTACTGTCATTCCTGCGCAGGCAGGAATCCATTCACAATACAAAGAATAAAAACAGCAAGAAAACACTACAAGAAACTCCCCATCATTCTTATTGATTCCTGCGTTCCCAGGAATAACAAATGACAATAATTTTAGAACTTTAAAATAATACGAATCACAAAAAAACACATTGCTGTCATTCCTGCGCAGGCAGGAATCCATTCACAATACAAAGAATAAAAACAGCAAGAAAACGCTACAAGAAACAATCTATCATTCTTGTTGATTCCTGCTTTCGCAGGAATGACAAACGAGAGAAATTCTAGAATCCTTAAAATGATCATGCTCGAAAAAAAACATACTACTGTCATTCCTGAGCAGGCAGGAATCCACACATAAAACGAAGAATAAAAACAGAAAGAAAACGCTACATGAAACAACCCAATCATTCTTGTTGATTACTGCGTTCCCAGGAATGACAAATGACAATAATTTTAGAACTTTAAAATAATACGACACACTAGAAGACACCTTGCTGTCATTCCTGCGCAGGCAGGAATCCATACACAATACAAAGAATAAAAACAGCAAGAAAACGCTACAAGAAACAACTCTTCATTCTTATTGATTCCTGCTTTAGCAGGAATGACAAACGATAGAGATTCTAGAATCCTTAAAATGATCGTGCTCGAAAAAAGACATACTACTGTCATTCCTGCGCAGGCAGGAATCCATAAGCGATAATCTACTATTCTAGTAAAAATGTCCAATCTTTAGACAAATCCTCCCAATTAGGATTGTCTTTTTCAACCAAGTCTATTTTCCACTGTCGTTTCCATTTCTTCATATTCTTTTCACGTTTTATAGCATCATTAACATAAGGAAACACTTCAAAATACAGCAATTTATGAAGGCCGTATTTTTTTGTAAAACCTTCAACCAACTTATTCTTATGCTCAAACATTCTTCTTTCTAAATTATTGGTAACACCAATATATAATGTGCCATTCGTTTTATTGGTAAGG